>OKOR01000168.1_pt1 | contig 25441 bp, 28 predicted proteins | sample 1614771 | NCBI WGS metagenome assembly OKOR01 (sample SAMN04436970, study PRJEB24849) | human gut metagenome | biome: human gut; feature: NICU; material: stool | host: Homo sapiens | place: USA: Saint Louis, MO | collected 2010-03-22
TTTACTAAAGTCCAGGAATCCAAAAACATGACAACTAAGCAACATCTGCTAATTGTTAAGGTGCCGATTAAGGACAAAAGCGTTAAAAGCTTAAACTTGGCCGTCACTCATTTAGACGAGAAGATCGAACAAGTTAAACGAGACATTGAAAATGCGCTAACGGACTTTGATATGACGGCTAAAGTTTTGACCAGTCAAGAAGTCCAAGAGATTTTAAAGAACTTGATCAATTTTAATGGATAGGAGGCAACAGCATGAGTTTTGGTGATAAGGTCATTGATTGGTTTATGCCAACTAAAAAAGAAAGTAATCAAGGCAACAGCGACCAAATGAGTAGTAAGCCTAAACCGGAGGTTGAAGACATTACCAAGCTGATTGATCGCGATAGCTTGCACTCACTGTTTCCGTTTAGCTGGGAACAATACCCGACCTATGTGCAGTCGGGTGAGAACTTTATCCGGGTGTTAGCGATTGCGGATTACCCGAAACGGGTATACGGCAACTGGTTATCAGAATTGAAACGCAAAAAAGGCGTCATCGACATAGTGCAGTATGTCGACAGCGCCAGTAATAACTCAATGATTACCTATTACAAGAAGACGATTCAAAATAAGGAAGCACAGAAGTTAAATACGTTCGACCCGTATAAAAAGAAAATTCTGCAAAACTATATTGATTCGGCCAACATGCAACTAGATAAATACCTTGATAATTCTACCACATTTGTCTATCAACATCTGCTGGTTTATCTACGCGCTAACAGTTTAGCAGAACTAGACGACTTAACCGATAACGTTAAAAATACGCTGATTAAACTACAAATGAAGCCCCTAGTGCCCGTTAAGGCCACCTTTCAAGCTTTTTGGTCGACTATGCCAATCAGCGAAAATCTATTAGGCGATTACACCTATAAAGAGAGTAATACCGAAGTTGCCAGCAGCATGTTTCCTTTTGATGACGCCGAAATTCTGGACTTAAAGCCGAGAAGCGATATTGAAGGGGTTAACAAAGATACCAACAGCTTAATTGCCGTAGATATGTTGGATCGCAACAAGACCCTTAATCAAAACCAAGTGATTATTGGAACTAGTGGGGTGGGTAAAACCACTTACATGATCCAAAAAATTCTGCGTTACGCCATTCAAGATTACCAAATCTACATTATTGACCCTGAAAATGAATACACCAAGATCGTAGAAGCCCTCGGTGGGGCGGTTTTACACCTAACATCAAACGCACAGTCCAAAATTAATCCGCTACAAATCTTTTCTGAAGAAATTCTTAGCGCTGATGAAGCGGTGACCAATCTTGATTTATTAGTTAAAGACAAAATTCAACGGTTAAAGGGCTTCTTTGAAGTCCTCAAAACCGGGATTACCCAAGTTGAATTGGCAATTCTTGATGATGTGGTTAAACAGGCTTATGTCAACAGTGGTGTTTTGAAATATAGCCGCTTAAAAGAGATTAAAGACGATCAGTGGCCGACCTTATCCAATGTCTATGACGAGTTGGAAAAACTAGCTGATAAGGACACTGACAGATTTAATCGGGTCAAAGACTTCTACTACATCTTAGGTAGTTATACCCATGGTTCTAACAGCCTATTTGACGGGCACACCAACGTTAACTTAAAGGGCAAGATCATTTCCTTTGATCTAAAACCGCTACAAAGTGAGCAAGAGGTTCAATCAGCCGCCTATTTAAACACCTTCCAGTACCTTTGGGACGAAATTACTAAAGACCGCCACACGAGAAAGAAATTATTTGTAGATGAATTTCACTTTTTAACCCTGCACAAAGCTGCCGCCACCTTTTTCCATCAAGCGTACAAGCGCTTTAGAAAGTACAATGCCGGGGCGATTGCCGGAACGCAGCAAATTCAAGATGTGATCGAAGGCACCACGGATACTGGGCAGAACATTGGTGAAGCTATTATTGGGAACTCCTATACCAAAGTGTTCTTTGGTCTTGACGGTAAAGGCGTTGATGATGTCATTACTAAGTTAAGAATGACGTTCTCGGATAAGGAAAAGAAGTTACTAGAACGCCGTAGACAAGGTGAAGCCCTGATGATCTATGGTAGCCAACGCGCTTTTATGCGGGTGGAGCTAACCGAAGAAGAATTGCGGTTAATCGACCCAGAAGCTTACCAAGAAAAATACAACCGTGAGACCGCCACACAACCGGATTATCAAAAGCGTGTGATCCTGACACCAAGTGAAATTGACGCCTTGACCACCACCGAAGAGGAAGGAGGGACTTTAAATGAGTAAACCAAACCAGTTATTGAATATCGAGGTTGGCACCTTCAAGCGACAGGGAAACAAGTTAATTCTCGAACTCAATCACAGTCAGTTTCGATATGACCAGTTGAGTGAGCTAAACGAATTAAAACAAACTGATTCCAATTTCTTGCAGTTGGTTAATGTGGTTGAGCAAGACCAGAAGGTCGTTTTGACTTATACCTTGCCAGATAAGGTCAAGTCACTAAAGGAACTACCCTATGAAAATAAGGCGATTCGGTCAGCGATTGCGAAGGAAATCATGGCGCAAAATGTGGTTGCTGATAGTCAGTACCATATTGCGTTGAACCCAGCTAATCTATGGTATTACCCTATGAAGCATGTTTGGTACGCTTACCGTGCCAATGAACTCATGCCTTATGATGATAAGCACAGCAATTTAGCTAAGTACAAGGCTTTAATCCTATTTTGTCTAACGGGGACGCCCTATGAACGGCTACTAAGCAATCCCCAAGATGCCCTAGCCAAACACCCTGACGAGTATTTGCAACAAGTGGCTAAAGCCGCGTCGTTAACCGAATTAAAAGAAGTGGTCAATGGCATTGAGGACTTTGTGAGCTATCACGAATGGCAGGTAGTTGAACAGAATCAGCAGAAAAACAAGCAACGTTTTTGGTTAAGTGTGGCCGGAATTGCGCTTGTGGCAGTGGTGGCTATCGGTTTAGTTCATAAAAATGACGAACGGAAGTATCAGAGCCTAGCTAACCAGAATCAAGCCCAGGTCACGCGACTAAAATATAGCGGGAAAATTCAAGCGGCTTTAGATGATCAGAAGTGGTCAGAAGCCCAAAAAGCCATGCAAAAGGCCGGCTACAGTTCAAGCAAGCAAGCCCAAACATTCCTAGAGCATAAACAATACCAGCAAGCCTTAAAGGTTGATCCAAGTCAGTTAAACAAGGTTGTCAATGCAGCTTATGCCAATAAAGATAGCGGTCAAGTGGCCAATTGGCAGTTACCAACTAAGGCGACAAGTAAGCAAAAAGACCAATTGAAACTCGAAAAAGCAATTGTTAACTATGATACTAACACCTTGAATAATCAATTATCCTTTACGACCAACGCTGATGTTTTATTGAGAATGGGACAAGCTTTTTTAGACCATAACGATACGCAAGACGCCCAGACCGTCCAAACTAAGTTAGCCGGTGTGAATAGCCCTAAAGCTAAGTACCTCAAAGCGCTGTTAAGTCTCAATTCCGCTAAGAACGAAGTTAGCGACGCGCAAAAGAAATTAGACGACGCCAACAAAATTGACGGCGACCAAGATAAGGATAAAGACAAGAAGGTGGATTCGGCTAAGTCGGACTTGAAGAATGCGCAAAGCGACCAATCAGCAGCGCAAAGGAAGGTTGATCAAGCTAAGCACAAAGTGGGTGATTAAATGCAGGTAATGTCGTTTGAATATAAGAAAAAGAAGTGGAAGCTGATTGCTTATATTGTGGGCGGCGCCATTCTGCTAATCATCTTGCTAATTGCAGCAATTACTGGTCAACTGCAAGAAAACAGTTGCGATGATTCGACTACCGCAACCCAGACCCAGCTTGATAGCAAGGACATGACGTCCAATGCTAAAAATATCTATGCGCATTGGCAACAGAAGTATGGTGCAACCCCGCAAGCGGCCGCCGGTATCTTGGGGGTGTTACAACTAGAAAGTCGGCTTGATCCTAAGTCCGTTAATTCAAGTTCCGGAGCGACAGGCTTAGCCCAATGGTTAGGTGGCCGAAAAGATAAGTTGGAAGATTTAGCCCACCAAGAAAACAAACCAGCCACAAATCTCGGAGTGCAATTAGATTATCTCGACCAAGAATTGAACAGCAGTTACTATGCGTCAAATAAGAAGATTTTTAAGTATACAGACGTACACAAAGCGACCAAAAATTGGTTGATGGATTTTGAGGGTATGAGCAAAAACCCGGAACAATGGTATCTAAGCCAAAGATACGGCTATGCCGATCACTGGTATTCAGTGTTTGGTGCCAGTGATCCAGTATCTAGTAATACGCTCGATAATGCTAGTACCGGTGACATTAACCAACTTGGTTGTAGCAGTGATCCGAGTTACTCCGGTAATAATATCGTCAAGACAGCCGAAAGTATGAAAGGGTACTTCTACTATACCCAAACCCACCCTAGCTCCGACTTAGGCCATGACCTAAAGAATCCTAGCAAAGCTGGTGGTACTGATTGCTCGGGCTTTGTCTGGCTAACGCTTAATAAAGCTGGCTACAAAGTGCCAGCCAATATGGGTTGGTTTACCGGTTCAATGGCCAGTGACGCTAAAGGCAGTCATCAATATCTGAAACAGATCAGTGAAAATGACGCGAAAGCCGGCGATATTGTCATAGTTAATCAAGGCGCCGGTGCAGGAAACAACGGCCATACAGCTATTCTGATGGATAAGTGGCAAGGCAAAGACACCAAAATAATTGAAGAGGGTGGCGATACAACCGGCCACGTCAATGAGAGCAAATTTGGCACCGCTTTTTATAGCTTACTAAGTGGTGGTGATGTGACGTTAGCTCGGCCGATCAAGAAGTAAGGAGGGACAAACAAATGAAACGGAGCATGGTTTTAAGTGTTGCGATTGGTAGCTTGATCTTAGTTATGTCATTAGGGGCGAATGCTTATCAACATAGCCAAGTTAAACAGGCGCAACAGCAGATCACGCGCTTACAACAACAGAAGCGCCAAGTTAGTCAGCAATTGACTAAAACCAACCAACAAAAGCAGTTATTGAGCACCCAAATTGACAGTTATAAGACCTACCAAAATAATAAAGACAAAAGTCCGGCTGAACTTAGCTTTAATACGGTGGTCACCAAGTTCTTTGATGTCATGAATAACTTTAAGCCCAAGACCTACGGTCAGCGTAAAGATGGCGTTAAAAACTTGATTTCCGACAAGTTATATCAGCAATACTTTGCCAATAAAGGGACTTATGGTGATAGCAATAGTGTTTCAGCCAAGTTAAATCAACTGAACCTGTATACGCAAAGCAAGCAGGGGCAAAACATGAAAGGCTTGGCGGTTGTTAGTTACCAAAGTAAGAGTGGCGATAACGACTGGCAAAAGGCGACGGTGCTTTACCAGGTGACCTTCGATACCACCACGAATCGAATCACCGCGGTACAAAATTTAGGTAGTAGCTTTAAAGCCAGTGACCTTAATTAAACGGGTTAGCAAAGTCCTAGCGGTAATCGTGGTGGTTTTAGCTGTTAGTGGTTTTGCTAGTCATCAATACGTGAATCACGTGGAAAAACAGCGACCGGTCGTGACGCTGGCTAAGCATTCTGATAAAGTTCTGTTTTTTTACCGTGATGATTGCCCGGATTGCCAATCGATTTTTCACCGAATCTATTGGCACAACGCAATTAGTCATAACATTGTGTTTATCAACATGAATCAACCGCAGAATCGCCATTACATTCAAAAATATCAATTAACGTCAGTACCAACCTTGATCCATGACAAGCAACGATACTCCGGAACCAACCAACAAAAGATTAAACAGATTGTAGGTGATTAGATGAAAAGTAAACTCTTAAATGCCGTTAAAGCTAGTTGGCCGTATCTACTAACGCTAATCATTGGCTTGTATTTAGCGGAGATTTTAGCTGGCTCTGTCATGGCTTTGTCGCGCTATAAACTAACTTTTGCGGATCATATGCCAACCGTATTAAAGCAATTAGCCTTACACCCTTGGCACTATTACAACTTGTATTTAGGCCAAAAAAATCCGGTATTAATTATTGTCAGTGTGGCGGTGATCCTGTATACCATCTACTTTGCCTTGAAGCGAAACAGTAAGCACAAGGCTTGGGAAACCGCCGATACTGAAACTCACGGGAGCGCCACATGGGGGGATTTAAAAGAATTGAGTGACCATTACTTTAGTATCAATACTAAAGACCTGACGACGGCGTTTAACAAAAGTATCGCAACGGAAATATTAGAGGCGCTAACTCAACAAGAAGTACAATCCAAGACAAACAAGTGAAGGGAAGTAAGAATCATGAACAGACCAGATTTATTAGTGCGAATAGCCACGATTATCGCGCTGTTAATTGCGATAGTTTTGTTTCTATTTCAGGGGTGGAGCACACCTACTTTTGTATTTGCCGTTATCACAGTCATTTTATCTTTCATCTATCAGTTAATTAGATTACAGATAAAGAAGCGGTAAGACAGAAAAGCCATAACAAGTTAAACTCACTGGGGGTAATCGCATGAATGGCACCATTTTAGGAATCGTGGATAAAAAGATTGTTTACCAGAATAACAGCACCAAACCCAACCGCAACATTTTTGTGGTCGGGGGTCCTGGATCATATAAGACCCAGTCAGTCGTGATTACCAACCTGTTTAATGAAACGGAGAACAGCATTGTCGTAACCGACCCGAAAGGTGAATTATACGAAAAGACGGCCGGTATCAAACTAGCCCAAGGCTATCAAGTACATGTCGTCAATTTTGCCAACATGGCGCACAGTGACCGCTATAATCCCTTTGATTATATTCAACGGGATATTCAAGCCGAAACCGTCGCCACTAAGATCGTCCAAAGTGAGAATGCGGAAGGTAAGAAAGACGTGTGGTTCAGTACCCAACGGCAACTTTTGAAGGCACTAATTCTGTTTGTCATGAAGCACCGGTCACCAGAACAACGGAACTTGGCGGGCGTAACCCAGGTCTTACAGGAAAATGATGTCGAAGCCGAAGAAAAGGGTGCCGATAGCCCGTTGGATACCTTGTTTCTTAATCTAACCATGTCTGATCCAGCGAGACGCGCTTATGAGTTAGGTTTCAAAAAGGCCAAAGGCGAAATGAAAGCCAGCATTATTGAAAGCCTGTTAGCGACCATTTCGAAGTTTGTCGACAAAGAAGTGGCCAATTTTACCAGCTTTTCAGACTTTGATTTAAAAGAGATTGGCAAAGCCAAGGTAGTACTGTATGTGATTATTCCCGTCATGGATAACACCTACGAAAGCTTCATCAATCTGTTTTTCTCACAATTGTTTGATGAATTATACAAATTAGCTGCCGACCATCACGCTAAATTACCCCATCAAGTGGACTTTATCCTTGATGAATTTGTTAATTTAGGGAAGTTTCCAAAGTATGAAGAATTTCTAGCAACTTGTCGGGGATATGGAATTGGTGTCACCACCATTTGTCAGACCTTAACCCAGCTTCAAGCCTTGTACGGCAAGGATAAAGCCGAAAGCATCTTAGGGAATCACGCCGTTAAAATCTGTTTAAACGCCGCTAATGACGTGACCGCTAAATATTTCAGTGATTTACTAGGAAAATCAACTGTTAAAGTTGAAACGGGAAGCGAAAGCACTAGTCATAGTAAGGAAGAAAGCCATAGCAAAAGCGACAGTTACAGCTATACGAGCCGTTCGCTCATGACCCCTGATGAAATCATGCGCATGCCCGAAGATCAGAGTTTATTAATCTTTAGTAATGCGCGACCAGTCAAAGCTACAAAAGCGTTTCAATTTAAACTATTTCCAGGCGCCGATCATTTGGTTAACTTGTCACAGAACGAGTATCAAGGCCAACCCGAAGCCAGCCAAGAAACCAATTTTAAGAATAAGGTAGATGAGTGGAATCAGACGGTTAAAGCACAACACCAAGCAAAAAAAGACGATCAAACAACCGATGACGAAGAAGATAAATTGCAGGACAACATCGATCAAGAATTAGATTCCAGACGTAAGAAAATGCTCGGATAATGGAGGACATATTAATGAAAAAATATCGGAAATATATAATCGCTGTAATGACAGTGTTACTGATTGCTATTGGTCTAACTGCTTGTGGGAAGTCTACAGCACAAGATTTGCAAAGTAACAAATGGTATCTAAACCAAAAAGGACAAAGCTACAAAACTCAATTTAATAAAAAAACAATGATTATTGAAAGCCCCTTGATGAATGTAAATGCCAATTATTCGATCAGTAATACTTCTGGTAAAGAATATTTAAAAGTAAATACTGATGATGAGAAAAATCAAACGTTCGAATTGACTCCAATTAGTGATGGATACAAGGCTAAAGCAATTAATAAGTCTGCTAAAGCAGATAACGGATTAGGAAGTTTTGAACTGCAAAAAAGGAAGTGATAGATATGTTTGTCTTAGGTGATATTTCAGGAATGGTTCAGGGGGCAATTACTAAGTTTTTTGAATGGGCATTATCTGGTTTGTTAGACGGCTTATTCAATATCTGTAAGGCAATCATCGACCAAGCCAACCAAAGCTTACCAATTGTTAAAACGTGGTATGCCATCTTCTTGTCATTTGCGACATCGTTAGTTGTTGTGGTTGTACTTGGTCGCATTGTGATGACAATTCTAAAAGAAGCAGACGAAAGTACCGATGTTACTTGGGCTAATATCATCATGGACGGGATTAAATCAGCGGCTGTGATCCCAGTATTCGTGTTCTTACAAGGCTTTATTCAAAGTTCAATTACCTTTCCGCTCCTAAAGTATATGTTTAGTTCTGATCAGAAATTCACGGCCAAATCGATTACTGACATGAATAAAGTTCCTGGGCTAAAAGATGTTGGCATTTCGCTACCCTTACAGATTTTATTTCTACTAATCTTCACTGTCGTAACCGTCGTGTTCTTTATCAAAATGTGTGTGTTTGTGGCTGATATGGCTTGGTACAATCTGACGATTCCTTTAGCGGCAATGAGCATGGCGACTGAAAGCTTTGATTACAGTGGCACGTGGTGGAAGAAGTACATCTATTACAATGCGTCCATTATTAGCCAGGTGCTTTGTATGTCACTATCAGTCTGGTGTTTCACTAATATGGCAAAGTATGGGTTTATTGCCTTTATAGCTTCAATCGGATTCGGTTTTCTGGTGGTCAAAACACCTGACGCCGTTAAAGACTTTTGGGCTTCAACCGGTGTGACTAAAAGTGCTGGTATGGGCGCTATGAGAATGTTTCAAAATTATTTCCGTAATCACTAGGAGGGATACGTAGTTATGAAAAAAATCGCAAACTGGTTATTGGAAAAAGCCAAAAAAGATATGCGAACCGACCCTTTTACAACACCTTCACGGCGGACTATGCTGTCTTACTATTTTGATAACTTAGTTAGTATGATTTTCTATGTAATGGGAATTTACCTCATGTTAATGGATTTATACCAAGATCTTTTCACGGCGAACAATACCGATTTTTTAGGAACTGCGCTAATGGCCTTAGTTTTACTGCTGGGTGGCTTATTATTCCGTTGGTCAGCCTATGCAGATCTCAAAGCTATCAACCGGTATCAACAATATTTGAAGCAACAATCGATAGCGCAACAACAAGAATTACGACGTGAAACTTGGTTGAAAGCAACTGAACAAGGTAAGACAGAATTAGAACGGAAGCTTAATCACAAGGAGTGAACGAACATGACCACTGTTATCTTAGCTGAAAAACCTAGTCAGGCCCGCTCATACGTCCAAGCCTTTCAAAAGAGCACAAAAAAACAGGGTTACTATACGGTTAGTGACCCTGTTTTGCCCGCAAATACGCTTGTGACGTATGGTCTCGGACATTTAGTTGAACTGGCCACACCGGATAAGTACGATCAGAAATACCAGCAGTGGGCCTTATCTAATTTACCGATTTTCCCCGATAAATACAAGTTTGAAGTGGCAGCTAGTAAAAAGGCACAATTCAAGATCGTCAAAGACTTATTAACAAAAGCCGATACGATTGTTGTTGCAACTGATAGTGACAGGGAAGGGGAAAATATCGCTTGGTCAATTATGAATCAAGCACACATTAATTTAAAGACCAAAACCATTAAGCGTTTATGGATTAATAGTCTGGAAAAAGACGCAATCTTAAAGGGCTTTAAGAATTTACAAGATGGCTGGAAGTTCTATGACCGTTTTAAGGAAGCGCAAACAAGACAGATTAGTGACTGGTTAGTGGGTATGAATGCTAGTCCACTTTATACCTTACTTTTAAATAAAGCTGGCATTCGTGGAGTGTACTCGATTGGTCGCGTGCAGACGCCAACTTTGTATATGGTCTATCAAAGAGATCAACTCATCAAAAACTTTAAGCCAGAACCCTATTTTGAACTGAATGCAGAAATTTTAGCTAATCAGCAAAAATTTGAGGCCAAATTAGACCCTTATCAGCGGTTTAAAGACGAATCAGGGCTAATGACATTCATGCAGGCTAAACACGTTCAGAAAGGATTGCAGGCCGGTTTAATCAAGGATGTACAAAAACAGCAGAAAAAAACCAGCAGTCCAAGACTATTTTCATTATCTAGCTTGCAAAGTGAGATAAACAAACGGTATCACGCCAGCGCAAGTGATACATTGAAAGCCGTACAAAGTTTGTACGAAGCCAAACTACTCACTTATCCAAGAACTGATTGTAATTACATTACCGACCAAGAATTTAATTACCTGGTTAAAAATCTTAATCAGTATCTAGATTTAGTATCTAATCAAGTATCTTTAAATCAAATTGAACCACAATCACGATATGTTAATGGTAAAAAAGTTCAGGAACACCACGCCATTATCATGACAAAAACAGTACCAACAACCGAAAAATTGAATAGTCTATCAAAGTTGGAAAAACAAGTCTATGATCTGGTCTTGCGTACCACGCTAGCTATGTTCGCAGATCCATACGAATACGAAGAAACAACAATTTTGACCCAAATTGGCGAAGCACTTTTTAAAGCCACAGGGAAAGTCCCAACTAACCAGGGTTGGAAATTGCTATTCAAAGCAGATACAGAAACCAGCAAAGATAAAGAAGATACAATTTTACCAGCCGTAGCAAAAGGACAGGCAGTCAAAGCTGATTTAAGTGCTGATAAAAAGCTAACCAAAGCACCAGTACCATTTACCGAGGGTACTTTAATAACGGCTATGAAAACCGCAGGTAAGACCTTAGATGATGAAGAAGCCCAGGCGATTTTAAAAGATACCGAGGGTATCGGAACAGAAGCCACTAGAGCAAACATTTTAGACGGCTTAAAGAAGCGAGGCTACCTAGTCACACAGAAGAATAAAATTCATGTCAGTGAACAAGGGATAACCCTTTGCAAAGCCGTTGAATTAGAGCCATTGCTAACCAGTCCCGAAATGACCGCTAAATGGGAAGTTGCTTTAAAACAAATTAGTCAGAAGCAACGGACGCAGGAGAACTTTTTAGGACAGATTCAAAAGTTTATCCAAAAGCTTGTTACAGAAGTTCCCGAACAAATGCAAAAGAGCGAAAGCTTGACGCAACAAGTTGCTACTCAAAAAACGGCTGAAAGTGAAGCAAAGAAAGAAGCCGAAATTGGCATTTGTCCGATTTGTAAGCAAGGAAAAATCGTTGATAAAGGTAAATTCTATGGTTGTACGAACTATACAGCCGATCAACCATGTAAATTTACCTTACCAAAGAAGTGGAGTGATAAAACTTTACCAAAAACCGCAGTTAAAGCCTTAATCACTAACGGAGAAACCAGCAAAATCAAAGGGTTTAAATCAAAGAAAACAGGCAAGAAATTTGACGCTAAGTTAAAGCTTGACGGCCATAAATTAAGTTTTGACTTTGATTAGACCTTACCTACCGCCTTACACGACGTTCCAGTTGGTGAACCCGTCATTTAAGTTCACTTTTACAAAGCCAAAAGTAAACCTAAACAACGGGTGAGATTAGCAAAGCAAAGGAGACTATGAAATGAACTATCCAATGTACAATCCTAGCGTCCTTGACCAATTTGTCGAAGATACTGCCGAACACTTTACTGATGATCTTAGTGACGCAATGTACCTATTCCCAGACGGTCGCATGACCAGTAGTACCTTGTATGGTATACGATCCGACGATCACAATGTCTTAACGACTTACTTTGACTTACTTAACCGTCCAGACGTGATTACTCTGAAACTGACTGATACTGACGCTTACAACAACATTGTCACGCAGGCACTGGGTGCTATCACTATTGTTCCAGAAACCCAGCAAATTCTGAAAGGGAGCCAGCAAAAACTCACAGATAATCAGAAGCAAGTCATTGCTGACAGTGCCTTTGCGGTTACAGATTATGTTCAAAATCGCCCTTTGACCCCAGAGTATTTAGCTAAATACCGTTTAGCTGATATTAATTTTAAAAATGATACGCGCGATAACTTGGAACAGCTATCAGCCCCAGAACTGAAGAAGTCGTATCAAGGTTTGCAACAACAAGTTCAACAAGCAACTAGTCCACAACAGAAAGCACAATTTAAAAACCAGTTAAATGCTGTACACCAAGAAATCAGTAAACGAACGCAAAAGCAGTTGCAAGATTTTGCTAAACAAAATCCCAAGATCAAACAACCCGATCCTGAACCTGATCAAAGTCTGAAACGGTAGCCAGTTTGGTTAAGTCATGCTATAATGTGGGTAAGAAAAAGGAAGTCCCGAGTGAACAGGACTTCCCATGTAGAGCCGTTAAAGACGGTGGCAGATTTTAACGATATTTAATAACCGCTAGCTTGCCAGAGCTAAGGCGGTTATTTTTTTTGCTGACTTTTGATCAGCTCAACAATTAATGCGATTAAGGCCACGATAAAGGTACCGAAAGCCAGCATTAATTGTAATGCGTCCGACACGGACACTTAGGCTACTCCTTTCGTTAGGTTTCTGGTTATCTATGATGATTACACCATAGGCACCACCTTCTTCCAGTTTCGCCACCGCCTTAACTTCTCTACTTAATCCATTATACAGAAAAATTAAGGGTCTACCAAGTTTAGTAAAAGACAGAAATAGCGCTTATAAAACAAATTCTTTGAAGCAAAAAACGGCCATTAGGGTATACCCTAGTGACCATACTTGCCTGCACGAGCTGATACCGTTTATAAGAGCTCAATAGCATTGTCCAAATTGGATGATGATTATCAATCAACTAGCAAACAGAGGCCCTTAAGCAATGTTCAGTAGTTTTGCTTAAGGTCCTCTGTTTGCTTTGTTCTATCTAAGTTTATGCATTGTTTCTGCCATAATCCAATGAATGAACTTTAAATTACTGATGAAGAGTACAAACATTATGATCGTAACGATAATCCATTCCCATAGCAAAGCTTTTGTTAATGTGATTAAGCTGTATAAGTAAACAATTGTTATGGGTAATTCAATAATTGCGGTTATAGCTCCAGGAACATAAGTACGTTTATTAAAGACAAAAACTAAGTGCATGATCAAATGAAAAAGATACGGTAAAATTGCAGTGGCAACTAGTAATGGTGATTCCATGATGTAGGCGACTGTTGCGAGCAGTAAGTAAATACAAAATTCTTCCCAGATTCCAGCTGCTAAAACATCTGAACGATTCACCCCACCAAACAGAACACGCCCGTGAATTCTTGGATTATGATCTTTCAACCAATATGGGACAAATACTAACTCTTCAAAATCATGGAACATAAATAACAATGGCAATATCCAATAAGAACTAAAATTAATCATTTTATGGTCCTCCTGCTAGTATTATATTATGTTGATGCGAGTCTTTGAATATAATGGAGATATGTGCCACTGAAAGGAGTTTTTGTGCCATGTCTCGGACAATGATTATTGAAGAGTCTAAAAATGCTTTTATTGAGGCCTTGTTTCAACTGCCGAAAAACGAGTCCTTTGAACATATTACCGTCAAACAATTGACGTTAGAATCGGGTTATTCAAAAAGGACTTATTATCGATACTTCAAAACCAAAACAAAAATTTTAGATATAGCATTTTGTAACTATCTAACTAGCTATCATGATTACTTACTAAAGTCTTCCATTACACCGGATACTATCCCTAAACATTTTCTTGAATTTATTTGGCCCCACCATGACAAAATTGAATTGCTAGCTAAAAACGATCTCTTAGTTCCTTTGCTAACAAGACATATTCAAACCATTGTCGCGCTTCTCCTGAGTGTAAATGTCCCTTGGCGCAAAAGCAGTTTGAATGACCAGCATTATGAGTATATGCTAACGTACTCAATTGGCGGGTTCGGTGTTCTACTGGATACGCTTTTTAAGAAGAGTGTCCCCTTATCTCCAGATCAAATTAGCAAAGCTTTAAGCATGGCATTAAAAGAAATTGCTATCCAAGTTAATATGAAATAGCTGAAAAATATCATACGTTCAGGGTCTCTAACTGACATTTAGCCTCTATAACTATATGAGGGTGATATTTGCAACTAGTAGTTGCTTTTAGTGCGCTAATAACTGGCGTACTTTTTTCTCACTTCAACACGATAATTAACATGGACTTGGTGAAAGAAGCTAACAAGCAGGAAGAAAACGTGCCACAACTTATAAGTTGTGTCCTGTTTTTTTATGCCTTATAATAAAAGGGATTACAAAGCGTCACAACTTAGTGACAGAAGCAACAACTAAAAATTAACCAAACAGTTACAAGATGAAAGGATTCAAAACATGAAGAAAAAAGACTTAAACAATATTTTACTTGCACTGGGATTATTCCTTGTAATCGGTAGTTCATTACTTTTAAACAACGGCTTGTTATCACTTATTTTTACGATTATTGGAATTGGATTAGTTATATACAGTGTTAAGGAGTAATAATTATGAAATACGGTTATGCACGAGTAAGCACCCCCGACCAAAAACTAGCCAATCAAATTGACCGTTTAAAACAAGCAGGCGCAGAAATCATTTATCAAGAAAAATTTACAGGGACAACAACCCAACGCCCCCAGTTCAATTTATTACTCAAAAAGCTAGTCCCAGGCGACACGTTAATCATTACCAAGCTTGATCGTTTCGCCAGGAACACCAAAGAAGCCTTAGAGATTATTCAACAATTGTTTGACCAGAATATTAAAGTGCAAATCCTGAACATGGGGACAATCGACAATACCCCCACAGGACAGCTAATTTTTACGATATTCAGTGCTTTTGCCCAGTTTGAGCGAGACATGATTGTGACACGTACCCAAGAGGGCAAATTATACGCCAAGAAGAATGACCCCAATTTTCACGAGGGACGCCCTAAGACGTATACAGATGAACAAATCAAGTTTGCGTACGAGTTACGTCAGCAAGGTATGACTTATAAGATGATTGAACGCAAGACAGGGATTAGTGTTAGAACCCAGCAACGCCGTTTTAAAGACATTTAAAAAAGTTACAGTTTTAATTATAGCTTTAGTTGTAGTTATAGTTGCAATTATAATTACAGCTTGTTATAATATACATATAGATAAAGAAAGGTGTTTCTAAACTATGGCAAAAATTATCGCTTTTTATAATAATAAAGGTGGTGTAGCAAAAACAACGACCGCTACAAATGTTGCTGGGGTATTATCACTACAACACAAAAGGGTTTTACTGATTGACGGCGACCCACAAGGACATACGAGCTTAACATTTGGCGTAGACGCAGACGACTTACAAACAACGCTAGGTGCTTACCTAAGTAGTAACTGGGACGCTAAACAAGCTTCTAAATACTTTATCAAAGTTAATGATTATCTTGATGTTGTTCCAAGTAATCAGTCATTGTCAGATTTTATTATTTCTGTTTCAGCAGAAGATACAAAATTTAGAAATAAACATCTTAAAAATTTCATTGAGCCAATCAAAGACGAGTACGATTATATTATTTTTGATATGGCGCCAGCCGTTGATATTATTCTAGAAAATATTGTTGAAATTGTTGACGACTTGATCGTTGTCGCTGTTCCCGAAACGTACGCCGTCAAAAATGCTGAAACAACATTAAAAATTACAGATGATAAACATGTAGCCGTACGCTATATCGTACCAACTAAAACGCAATTAAACACAAACACGCACAAATTCATGTTAGAAAACTTGAGAGAAGTTGCAGAAGCACATCTCATTAAAATGACTGATACGTATATACCAAATTTGATTGCTTTTTCCGAAGCGGTATCAATTTATTCATTACCATTAGCACTTGTAAATGATAGTCGTTATAAAAAAACACAACAATATTACAAAAATTTAGTTAAAGAATTGGGGTATTAAAATGACAAAACCAGAATTTAAAAAAGCTGTTGATACAGAAAAGATTCCAGGACTATCACAACCTAAAAGTTTTATGGAAGATAAAAAGGACAATAAACAATGGAACGATTATTCAGAAGCGATAAAAAAAGAACAAGAAAACTATGAACAAGTTTTATATTCTGTTGCCGTAGAACCGTCATTAAAAGAAGCAATCCAAGTTGCAGGTAAAAATAGAGGAAGAGTTAAAGGGGGGGCTAAATCAATCGTCAGGGACGCTATGACTAGCTATTTTAAGAAGCACCCTGAACTTTTTGATTAAATTGTAGTTATAGCTGTAATTACAATTGCACTTATAACTAAAGGGGTATTAAAATGAAAACTCAATTACTTAATTGCTTGCACCAATCACTTTTTGGTTTCAACCAAAAGCGGGCAAAGTATACAAGACTAAATAAAGTTGCCGGTAAGTAAGTGCTATGCTAAACTAAGACTAATTTAACAACCGAATATAAAGATCAAGCTAAACAGAAAAATCCCCAATTCACAAGGAATCAGGGATTTTCGGTTTAGCAAGTAGCTACATGCCAGCTACTTAGATTCAGTCGATTTTCACCGGCAAGTTAAAATCGACTGAACGTTGCTCTTAATTTGTAGGTTAATTATACCGCAAACCAGTCCCCAAGGACAAGTAAAGGATAGTTAAAAACAAATTAAAACCAATGGACTAAGTAGCTAACCGAAGCTACTTAGTCCATTTTTATTTAGCTGTTGAATAAAATAAAAAAGTTGCCGAATGGGCAACCAGGAAATAGGCACATACTGGTAAATTACAAAGCCTCACCACCAAATGAATGCTTTGTAATTCAGTTAGAGCATATCAGGTTTGTATTTTAAAGCAAATCAAATGTTTTAGCAACCCTCTTTTGAGACAGCGTGTGTCAGTCAAGAAAGGGAGTTTTTATAATGACAAAATCAACCAATTTCAATTTTTATCAAGCAAATAATGTTTATGGCGAACTTTTTTTCCAGTTTCCAAAAGTCCTCATGTACGGTGAAAAATACAAGGGTTTAAGTGATACGGCTAAACTGGCCTACATGGTGCTCAAGGATCGCTTGGAATATTCGCTTCGCAACCACTGGGTGGACGAAGACGATCATGTTTACTTTATTTTTACCATTCAAGAACTAAAAGACCTGTTCAACTGCTCAAATACTAAGGTCACAAAAGTTAAACATGAACTAGAATCAGCCAATCTGCTGTTCCAAAAACAGATGGGCTTTAACGTGAAAACGGGGAAAAATGAACCCAATCGGTTGTACCTTGCCACACTTGAAACTCAAGCTACTGACGTTTATTTACGCCCAGATCAGCAAAAAGCGGCCGGAACCCTTGGTACGAGCGGAATTCCGAAAAACAGCAATCCGCATGACACCGCTGGAACCCTTGGTACGAGCGGAATTCCGAAAAACAGCAATCCGCATGACACCGTTGAAGACACTACTCAAACCCTTGGTACGAGCGGAATTCCGAAAAACGGTCACGATCTATATAAGACTAATAACTTAGATACTAATAGATACAATATAGATACTCAAAAGTTGGACTTTTCCACAGCTCATTTTTCATCAGCTGAAATTAAACAACAAAACAGAGACTTGGTTAAGCATGCTAATGACTTTTTAACTGATGAAGACAGTGGCTTACCCGTTTTCTTAGAACCCGAAGCGGTGCAATTGCTTAGCTTTTGGTGCCGCACTCCACAACAAATGCGGCGTTTTATCGGTATTATTCTCAATGCCAAATACAAAGTTGAAAAAGACCACCGGGACATTGGGGTCTATATTCCACTAGACGATGAAGAGCTAAAGCCCTTGATGACCAAGACTTTAAGACGCTACTTTAACGCCCTGAGAAGTAATGAAAAACATATCAAAGACGTTGAGAATTACCTATACGGTACCATGCAAAATCTATTTGGGATTTGGTGGAACAAGCAAGCGGCTAGAGAATATGCGGCCAAACACCCCGAAGAACAGGACGCTGACAATGAGTGGCTTTAAAATTAAACAGCATATGAGCTTATTTAAGCCACTTTAAGTGTGACAGGCATAAATTTATTAAAGTCGCTTTAAAATCGCTTAGAAGCCAAAATAGGCCCCTTGAGGGGCTAAATTGGCGACAGCTAAACTAGAAAATGGGATAAGAGCTGTTTAAATGACCAAACCAAGCAAAGAAGTTGAAAAAATTGAGCAATTGTTGACTGATCCCTGGGCAGTTGATATTGAGAAACTTTGGCAGCAAGCCGCGCATAATCCTGATCCTGATAAGGACTTACGGAAGCGCATTACCAGCACTTCAAGACGGTACTTTAACGCCCTTAGAAGTAATGAGAAACATAAGCCAGTTAAAAATGCTGAAAACTATTTATTTGTCACCATGCAAAATCTATTTGGCATTTGGTGGAATAAGCAGGCCATGAGACAGCATCACGCAAATCACCCAGATGACAGGGCAACGGAAGAGAACCCTAGTTGGCAATAAAATGCCATATAGGCTTATTTCAGCAATTTTAAGTGGATAGGGTATAATTATGCCAAAAAGATTTTAAAAGCGCTAATAAGAGAAAATAGGCGGGTTTAACGGGCACATAGTGGCTAGATGAGTTGCAAACGGCCACGTGACTATAAAAAAGGCGAATTGAAATAATACTGGTTGCCTTGATTGGTTTTCAGCTCAAATCAAGTTAAAATGAAAGTGGCGGTGATTGCCGTTGGACGTTATTTTGTTGATGTTCAATCGCAACACTCGCATAGACTAAGTAAAAATTAGCTAAAAGCTTAGGAGGGCCCTTCATGAAATTAGACTATCAGCAAACTTACAAAAAGGAAATTCTAACCGAATTTGCCAGCAGCATTTATGCTAAAGTAGTCAATTTAGTTGTTGACCAAGAATTAGATATTCACGATGAAAGTCATTTTCTAGTTAAACTGATGCATCAGTTAGGAGATGCTAAGTTAGCCATTATGGACGCGCATTCCTTGGGAGAGTTAGAGACAATTCAAGCTTACTGGCAAGCAATGAATAACTTTATTGATAGCCTGCTAACGAAAAGTAAAGTCGCTTAGTTATGGACGAACTAGCTGACTATACCGATCATCAATTTGAAACGAAATTACAGATTGAAATCGAGCAACTAACCAAAAACAAGCAAGCCCAGGCTAGTCCCAAAGCTTATTTACTAGGAGGACAACCAGGAGCAGGAAAATCAGGGTTGCACCAACTTATAAAGGCACAAGATCCTAATGCGATTACGATTGATAACGATACTTTTAAATGGCTACACCCAAAATACCAACAATTGGAGCAAAAATACGGGAAAGATGTTGTAAAATATGTAACCCCGTTTTCTAACCGAATGACTGAATCTTTAATTGATTATCTGAGTGATAAAAAATTTGATTTAATTATCGAAGGGACGTTAAGAACAGTTGAAGTGCCAATGGCCACTGTAACCAAATTAAAGAATAGGGGTTACGAAGCGAGTTTATACGTTATGGCAGTTCCGAGAATTGAATCATATCTAGGGACTTTGGCACGCTATGAGGATCAATTTAGTTTATCACCTAGAACTGCTAGAGCGACTAGCAAAGAAGCTCATGATGTCGTTGTCAGGCGGCTGCCTGACAATTTAGATTTTCTATATAAACAGAGGTTATTTAAAGAGATTAGACTATATGACCGAAAGGGCAACAAATTATATTCTAGTTTAGAAAATTTAGACGAAAGTCCTAAACAGATTATTACTGAAATCCTTAATAGAAAGCTAGAGAATAATACCCTGTTTAATAGCATAGATAGTGTTATTAATAAAATGGAGATTAATCATCATACAACTACGCCGCAGTACCTCGATTTAGTAGAAAAATCAACAGATTTAAAAAAAGAGATCAGCGATAAGGTGCAGGAGCAACTTAATGAATTTGTCAAACAAAATCCAGACATTAAGCAACCAGAAAATAAGCAAGAACAAAAAGACCAACCTAGACTTAACTAGGCTGGTCTTTTTTAAATTTGTCAGGCTTTTTAGCATTGACATAATCAGCGAAAATTTTAAGTAATTCTTCGGTATCATCAAGGGATAAGTTTTCTGCTTGAAAGTATTTTTCTAGAAGTGCTCCTTTTTGAATTAAACGACGAGTACGAGCTTTTCGAGCACGTTGATTTTCGTAATACTTATTCTGTCGTAATTTAAAATCTTGCCGTTCAATTTTTGCTTCTAAGCGTTTTTGCTGGTCAAGCATTTTTTGCATTTGAGTAGTCATAGAAAATATCACCTAAAAACAAAAATTAATTATCAGAATGAGGAGCAGAAGTAGCTTGATTTTCTTGATTTAAAAACTCCGCAAGCTTTACTGATAAAGACTTAATTTCTTGCATGGATAATTGACTATAATCAAGATTAGCTTGCTTGATAAGTTGGTGACCCAACCGTTGATCAATTTTAAGCTTTTCATTTTTAATTCGCTGGTTAAGGTCTTTCAATTTAGCTTCCTGAAGCTCTAGTGAAGTAGGCATAACAAAATCCTCCTGTAAGAGTAAATATATTTAGATAAGTTAAATATATCATAAAGGTCAAGAGATAGTCAAAGCATAACTATTGAGAATCAGAAATATATATAATACAATAGTGGGGAGAAGAGAAGTCAGAAGTCCGAACGAAGTTAGGACAATGCGCACTTACACTCCAAATAAATTGGAGTTGTGCTAAGCCCATTAGAATCTGTATCAGAAGTCGCCGATGGCGACAACAAAATCAAACCACAAAACCTAAAGAAAGGTGGTAATCAACACGGCAATTTTTCATATGAGTTTTAGTAATATTAGTGCTGGTAAAGGCCGGAGCGCAATTGCCAGTGCCGCCTATCGAAGCGGTGAAAAACTATTTGATGATAAAGAAGGGCGAAGCTATTTTTATGCTCGTTCCGTTATGCCAGAAAGTTTTATCTTAACCCCTAAAAATGCGCCAGATTGGGCAAATGACAGGCAGAAATTATGGAACGAGGTTGAAAAGAAAGATCGAAAAGCAAATTCACGCTACGCTAAAGAGTTTAACGTCGCTTTACCGGTTGAATTAAGCGAAGATGAACAGAAAGCATTATTGACTAAATATGTGCAGGAAAATTTTGTGGATCAAGGTATGGTAGCAGACGTTGCCATTCACCGTGATCACCCAGATAATCCGCACGCGCATGTGATGTTAACGAACCGTCCTTTTAACCCAGATGGAACATGGGGAATTAAGAGTAGAAAAGAATACATTTTAGATAAAAACGGCAATAAAACATATACTAAAAGTGGCTATGCTAGAAATCGAAAAATTTGGCTAACCGATTGGGACAAGAAAGAAAAAATAACTGAATGGCGGCACAATTGGGCAGTCAGTGTTAATCAAGTTTTAGAGCAAAAGAATATTCCCGATCGGATCAGTGAAAAATCCTTTGAAGATCAAGGTATAGAAAAGACACCAACCAAGCACGAGGGACACAACAGTCAAACCAAAGAAAGAAAAGCATTTAACCAGCAAGTTGAAGAACAAAGAAAGGCGCAAGCTAAGTATCATAATCTTGATCAAAAGATTAGAAATCATGAACATTTTGACGCCTTGACTGATGAGCTTTCTTTCTCCGAAAAACACACGATTCGTGATCTAAGTCAACAGCTAAAAACCTATGTCGATTTGGAACACCTAGATGATAAAGCCCGCATGCTGTTCAATTGGAAGAATAGTCTCTTGATTAAACACGCAATTGGTGAAGATGTGACGCAAAAATTACTCACGATTGATCAGCAGAGCATGTCGTTAGAACAAGCTAACCAATTGCTAAATAAAGTGGTTGATCGAGCAACTAAAAAACTCTATCCAACAGTTGATTTTGAGCAGACCACACCAGCACAGAGGCGTGAATTAATCAAGGAAACTAATAGTGAACAAACTATTTTTAAAGATAGTGAATTGACTGAACGGTTAGCGGATATTCGAAGCGACTTAATGACCCAGCAATTGTTGACCTTTACCAAACGTCCATATACGAGCTGGCAGCTAGTCAATCAACAAGCCCAGACGATTGAGAAGCAATTGACCGCGGTACTAGCCAAACATGGACACCAGTTAGCCGATTTGAAACATACTGATCGGGGTATGCTAGCCGATTATCAACCTAATGAGCTGGAATTCATTTCTAAAGCGGTTAAAGATTTACGGGTCATTAGGGAAGTTAAAGATGTGGTTCAAACCCAATACAACAGTATTTTAATGACGGCTTTTCCTGATAGTGACTTAGTTAAGCTAGATATGATTGACAAGGAACAAATCTATACCGCCGTGGTTTATTATGATCCAGAATTAAAGCCATTGAGTGTAGATGACCTTAGACAATTACAACAGCAGCCACCCATGGTCTTTACTAATCAGCAACATCAGGCGGGGTTAAATTACTTATTAGGTAAAATCGAATTGCAGGACGTCAAAGATCATCGCTTACAGCGGGTCTTAAAACACGATGGTACTCGCCAGTTATTTCTCGGTGAATGTGGGCAAGATCCTAAGTTGAATCACAAACAAATCGAAGCTGTGCAAAACCGCTTGAAACAGCAAGCAACCCGGTTTGACCAATACAAGCAAGAACAAGTTAAGCATTATCAGGCCATTAATTACCACCAGACCAGCCCTAAAAATTACCTAGCTAACATTTTGGACGAAACTTTAATAACCATTTTATATGCCAAAAACTCAGATTATCTAAGAAAACAACAATTGAGAGGATTAAAAGAAACCGAATGGGAGATGACCAAGAAGCAGCGGCAACACCAAACCCGTAATCGGCATGAAGATGGGGGCATGCACCTGTAATCTAAATGTAAAATTAAATAGTATCAATGCACCTATTTATGTGCTAAACTAAAGCTAAAATAAAGAAAGGAGAATCCGCATGTGGCAAACAAACAAAAATGGCATAGTTTAGCACAAGCAAGTCGTGAATTAGGGCATGGACGAAACTATGTTAGTGCTTGGTTGAGTAGACATAGAGAAGAATTCCCAGATGAATTAATGCTTGGTTCTGGGAAAAGCAAGTTAATATCTGATGAAGGCATAGAGTGGATTAAGAAGCACATAAAAAAAGAGGGCGTCCTCGTCAGCAATAGCAGTGCTAACGGGGATCAGCACCTAGAACTGCAACTTCTAGGTGTCACCCTCCTAACAATCCATTTTACAGGGCGGGTTAGGGGTAGTCTAGTTGTTTAATATAGACTTCAATTTAGCCCGTAGCTAATTGCGAGGAGGTGAGGCAATGAAAGTCGAAAGCTGGCAAGGCATTAAGGGGAAGCTAGTTCATGATGAGCACAAAGCGATTGTGGTTGATAATGACCAGGAATTAGCGGATCAGAAGCAATTGCAAGCTCGGTTGGCAAGTGATGGCCGACCAATTGATGAAGCTCGGCAAGCCATGATTAAAAAGACAGTTAAACGACAGCTTAAAACTCCGCCGTTAAAACTTAGTGGTTGGTTTAATCGTCATCAAGATAGCTACAATGCTAAGAACGTCGAGCAACTGGTGAGTGAAAAACCCACCCATCAATATAAGCAGATCAAAAATGAAATGACCTTTTTTGGTGAAAGCTTTTTAGAAGGTTTTTTGAGTTTCTATGGTTTAGAAGTCGATAACGCTTTAGGTCGATACGAACGTAACTTGCATGTTTTAGAGACTCAAGAATTAGGCCAATCGGAAAAAGAATATTACTTAGCTACCAGCCAAAATGGCCGGGTCAATTTAGCAACCGAGCCGCTACCTAATCGGCAAATTGCCGAAGAACAATTGAATAAGTTCTACCAGCGTGAACCCGAGCAAACGCAAGCAGAACCAGTTCAGTTACGGTCACAAGAAGATGATGGAAAGGAGGAATAACATGAAGTTCAGCAAAGTAAAAGCGTTAGCAACCACTGGGGCCACTGCAATCTATTTGGGCTTGACGAACGCCCAGGTTGTTTTGGCAGCGGACGGCGGTGAGGTCAAAAGTAAGTTAACCCAGGCTGGTAAGACAATTCAAGGGATTTTAACTGGGTTGGTCGTGTTAGTTGGGATTTGTGTCGCGCTATTTATTATTATCAAAAGAATGCCTGACGCGGACGATCCTCGAGAGAAGTCAGAAGTCTATCATGCAGTAGGCCGTGTAGCTGGATTAGTAGCACTTGCGGCGGCTGTTATCTGGCTATTACCTTGGGTTTACAGCCTATTCACTTAATTTAAAAAGGAGCCTGCCAAATGAAGAAAGGGAAAGAATTTATCTTCCCAGAAAACGTTGATAAAGACTACGGGATCTGGAAAGACTACACCTTGAAGGATTTTGGCTATGCGGCGCTGGCAGGACTAGTGGGCTTAATTTTTATTGCGATCCCACCCTATGGGTTGATTTTAGTCCTGATAAAAATAGTGATTGTTGTCTTAGCCATGACGATTGTCATGGCTATTTTAACAATTAGGCCAGTTGCGGCGCGGAAAAATATTAAAGTCCGTGACAATTTTAAACTGAAACGTCGCTATGCCAATAGCCAAAAATTATTTTATTTGAAACCAAAGAAGCGAGGTGAACTAAATGCGTTTGAAGAAGAGCAAAACCGCCGATAAATCAGCGGAGCTCGATTGGGATTACCAACCACCCAAAATCAATGGTGGCAAAGAGACCATTGATGACATGAGCTTGGTGGTGGGTATGTATGGTAACTACGAAGTCACTAAGACGGGCAATCTCGTTGGCATTTTGGAAGTTAGTGGGATCAACCTAGATCTACTTAATGAAACCGAACAACAGGACGTTTTTGAGGACTATGGCGCGTTTCTGATGAGTGCGTTGGGTGAAGGCGTTGATGACACGTTACAGTTCTTAGAGCCAACGATTCCCGTCAATATGACGGCTTATCTTAATGGTCTTAAGCGGCGGTTTCTCGCACTACAAAAAGACCACCCCGAGCAACAGTTCAAAATCCAATTAATCGCCAGTTATTTGGACCACTTTACTAAAGTCCAGGAATCCAAAAACATGACAACTAAGCAACATCTGCTAATTG
>OKOR01000169.1_pt1 | contig 25298 bp, 22 predicted proteins | sample 1614771 | NCBI WGS metagenome assembly OKOR01 (sample SAMN04436970, study PRJEB24849) | human gut metagenome | biome: human gut; feature: NICU; material: stool | host: Homo sapiens | place: USA: Saint Louis, MO | collected 2010-03-22
CCCCGAGGGCGAAACGGGGCCGTTTCGGGGCCCGTGAAACTCAAATCGAACTCAATGGGCTTTTCGGCGGTCTCCGCACGGCGTTTCCCCAGGTGGTTAATGGGGAGTAAAGAATCTTGCTGCCTCAATGAAAACGGGAGTAACCAGGGGAAATGCCGCGACGTACTGCTGCGTGCCGCCATATAAGCCACCGTGTTATTTACTCCCCACGTACGCTGGAAATGCCTTGGCATGCAATGGGGAGTAAAAACTCAGCGTACGCAGGGGCGAGCAGGCGACGACCACCGCCTGGTCTGCATCTAGATTCGATTGCGTTGGTTGTGAAACGCGGAGAACCGTTACAGCGAGGCTTTCCAGTCCTCGTACTCTTCGGCGTCGATCATGCCGTTCTCGAGCTGTGCGCGCTTCTCTGCCCAGAGCTCGATCGCCATCGCGGTTTTGGGTGCATGCGGCGCCTTAGGATTCAGGGAGAGTCCCGTGCCGTCGGCCGTGGGCACGATGCCGAAGGAGTCCTCTAACCGCACAAGCAGCGACATGAGGTCGCCCGCGGTCTCGACGCCGTAATCCTTGAGGGCGTTGACGGACACGCCTAGTGCTGCGGCGATGGATTCGAGCAGCTCGGGCTTCACGGCGCGGATGCCGCTCTCGTAGTGGCGCACGGCCCCCTCGGTCAGACCGACCGCCTCGGCGAGCTGCGCCTGCGTCATGCCGCGCAACTTGCGGTGCCGCCTTATGTTTTCGCCTACGGACATGCGCCCTCCTCTTGGAATTACGTACCCGCATATCTTATCAGCGTACGCAAATGTACGCAATTCTATTGACAGTACGGATGCGTACGTTTACTCTCAATCTGTAAACCGTACATATCCGTACGCTATTGACTGGAGGAGCCATGGACGAGAAGGTGGCGAAGACGCCGAGGCCGCACATGCTGGACGTCGACGAGGTCGCGGAGCTGCTGAGGATCAAGAAAGGAAGCGCCTACGAGGTGATCAGGAAGATAAACGCTGAGCAGGAGGCGCGCGGGCGCGTGGTGATCCGTGGGCGCGTTAGAAGCGATGTCTTCGACGCCCTGTACTTCCCGGAGGTGGACTGACATGCCCGTGTACAAGGACGACAACAACGGCACGTTCTACGTGCAGTGCTACTACCGCGACGCCCGCGGCTCGAAGCGCCACAAGACGAAGCGCGGCTTCTCCTCCGAGGTGGAGGCCGCAGTGTGGGAGGGCCAGTTCAAGAGCCTTAACGGCGGGGCCATGGACATGACGTTCTCCGAGTTCGTCGAGGTGTACGCCTCCGAGGTGAGGCCGCGCATACGCGAGCACACGTGGATCACCAAGGAGTACATCATCAACGACAAGCTCGTGCCGTTCTTCGGGGACATGCGCATGTGCGACGTGAGGCCGATCGACGTCATCAGGTGGCAAAACGAGCTCACCGAACACCGGGACGCCGGTGGGAAGCCCTGGGCGCCGACGTATCTGCGCACGGTGAACAACCAGCTCAACGCCATCTTCAACCACGCCGAGCGCTACTACGGCCTCACCGACAACCCGGTGCGCAGGGTCGACAAGATAGGCTCGAAGAAGGGCGGCGAGATGCAGTTCTGGACCAAGGACGAGTACCTGAGGTTCAGCGAGGCCGTCATGGACAAGCCGCTCTCGTTCCACGCCTTCGAGCTGCTCTACTGGACGGGCATCCGCTGCGGCGAGCTCCTGGCGCTCACTCCGTCCGACTTCATGCTGGAGAGCTCGCGGCTGCGCATCAACAAGTCGTACCAGAGCCTCCACGGCGTGGACACCGTGACCGACCCCAAGACGCCAAAGTCGGTGCGCACGATCGTCATGCCCGCCTTCCTGCGCGACGAGATGGCGGACTTCATCGAGATGCGCGACGACGTTGCACCCGACGAGCGCCTATTTGCCGTGACCAAGCACTTCCTGGCCCATGAGATGGAACGCGGGTGCAAGGCGTCGTGCGTGAAACGCATCCGCATACACGATATACGCCACAGCCATGTGAGCCTGCTGATCGAGATGGGCTTCTCCGCGCTGGCCATCGCCGAGCGCATGGGCCACGAGGCGGTGGACATCACCTACCGCTACGCGCATCTGTTCCCGACGAAGCAGGACGAGATGGCCGCCGCGCTCGACGGAGCGAGGGGGTAAGCAAGATGCCGTGCGAGAACAGCGCCCGCAAGCGCAGCAAGACGATGGCGTTCCGCTGCACGCCCGAGGAGCACAAGCTCATATGCGAGATGGCCGCCTGGAGCGGCATGCTCAGGCAGGACTACATCATCGCTAAGCTCACCGATACCCAGGTTGAGGTGAGGCCCTCCGTGAGCGTTCAGAAGGCGTTGAAGGACTCGATGGCGGAATTGGCCAAGGAGGTACGGCTGGCGGCCTCCTACGGCGAACTGAGCGATTCCCTGCAGCAGAGGGTTGAGCTCGTGGTGAAGTTCTTCCTGGCGCTCGGCGAGCCTGTTGACGCACCAGTAGAGGATGAAGCGCAAATGAAAGCGCCCTCGGCTGCACCGAAGACGCCTGAAGCCGGCTCCGATGGCGACACGAGCATCTTCGGGATGGGGCGCGGGTAGCGGCACGTTTGAAACCACCACGCGAAACGAATGGCCCTTTTCTCGTTTCTATTCAAGTCAGCTCTTGAGTATTTTCGATGACTTAGATCGCTTCAGCCTTCCGTTGTTTTCAAGGCCGCTCCGTCTCTCTTGCTATTCGGGTTACTAATCGAATAGCAAGAGCTGGCGGGTGGGTCTTGTCAGTGCCACATAGAGATTTTCTTTCGAGTAGGCCTTCTGATCTGAAGCCTTGGCAACAGCTACGCTGTCAAACTCGAGGCCTTTAATCAGAAGCACACGTGAAATCTTGAACGCGATTGGGCTTGACGTTCGAAATCGGTCGCTTGCCTTGACACGTTCAAAAATGGTCGTTGGATCTTCTCCTGTGGCTAAGTGTGTCCCAATGGCGAACGTAACGTCATTCCAGGCCTCTCGTCTGACAAGATGAGACCCGCAACATTTGCGGATGGAATCGCAGGCTTCCTTGAACCTCCCTCCACTGAAATCATAAGACGCAAACTGCAGTTTCTTAAGCATGGGAGCATAGTTCTTGCGCGCGTTCGTGGACATGTATCGGTCGAGCGGTCTGCCTTCTTGTAACGCGGAGAGAACTGGCTTATCAAGAACTTTCGAAAGAGATGAGTGACAATGAAGAGTGAACTCGGAAAACCATTTCGCCTTCGCCCCTGAATTGCCCTGAATGGGGAAAGACGACAACTGCTCTCTTGCGAACCTCCCTTCCACTTCCTCAACAAGCTCAAACGAACCAGCCAAGCGCTTCGACAGGTTTTCGGAATAAGCCAACGGAAGGTTGGGGCACAGTACTGCGGCGCTTCCGCATTTGCTCCGCATTGTGTATGCGTTATGGATTAGCTCCGATTGGGATTGGCCCGATGTGATATGTCTCACGTTGGGAATACCAAGCGTTTCGAAGTCCAAGCTCCTGCCAGCCATCAATTCTGGTCTTACGTATTCCAACAGCCACCTCCCTAAGTCGGGATTGGTCGTTTCCCAACGGTGGGGCTTAGGGTCAACGATTCCAATCGGGGCGAAAGAGGGCTCAACGTCCAGCTGCCAATCGGGAAATTGCTGGTGTCGGAAATTGAAGATGCGCTGCAGCCTGTCACCGAAAACGGCAACTGATCCGATTACATCGCGTAGGGCAATCGCAAGGCGATGCTGAGGCATATCACAGTCCTGATATTCATCTATGAGGATCAAGGAATAACTGGCCGATAAGACGGATGCAAACGCATCGCACGAGCATAGCTTTGCAGCTCCCATGACGCATCGGCTGTAATAATCAGGAGCGGTGCGCTCGATTTGGATATTGATTCCCGACAGAAGCGGATATGCACGTGAGACCTTCTCCGCCCAAGAACATATGGTTGCTACAGAGCATGCCGATTGATTAACTCCAAAACGACGAAGGCGGTTCTTGATGACGGTAACTCCCGCATTGGTATGGGTTAGGATCAGCGTTCTCTTCCCAAGATTGTCGGCAAGGCTCGCTACTGCGGCAATCAGCTGGGTCTTCCCCGTTCCAGCTGGCAGTTCGATGGAGCAGGGAGTTCCTAAGAGAATGCCAGATGCTAGCTCTTTGGTTGTGTTGTCTAAAACGTCCATTACTTCTCCGCTGGAAACGTATTTAGCAACTCATAAAAAGTCCTATACAAAGCAGATTGAACGAACCGTTCGTTTTCTAAAGCTGAGGAAATCAGCCATTCACCGAGCGCAATACTGGCAGGAATACTCTTGAACCAGCCTTTTCGCTTTCCGCTTTTTCTTGTAGATGAGACAACTAGAGCCTTTCTCACATCTTCTTCCGGTTGAGCACTCCATAGCTTTTCAGGCGAGAAAGGGTCGAAGGGGTCAAGATCATTGCGGGCAAAATCATCATTAATGCGTTCACGAGGAACTATCTCCTCATCGATCAAAAGGGCAAGAAGCTTGGAAATCAGCTCCTTATCCAACGCGTCGAATAACGCGTTTTCGGTTGACCAGCCGTCGGGCCATGAGAAAACCTGCACGCCAGATTGCTCGGCTCCTTCGAGTTTGGCGTTCGTTGCGGAATCGTCTGAATCCACAAGTAGAGCGACTCTGTATCCAAGGCCAGCAAAGTTCTGCGCTTTTGAAACCGCGTCGGACCCTCCGCCTCCTTGGCATAAGCATGTTCCAAGGGCAGCTAACGTAGGCTTACCTTGAAAGCGGGCCCTACCATCGCGATAGGCTGCAAATGCTCGATAGAGCCCTTCTTCGGTCTGACCCTCCACAACGACGATCGAACGGGCCAAAAATGGAGATGGGCTCGATCTATGGAGCCCTTCCAACTCCTCCGGCACAAAAACGCAGCTGGAATCTCCGCCTCGATTTGACAATATTGCGATTTCTGAAGCAGCGCAGCTTTCTACCGCATTGCTCGAGTGCGTGGTAAGGAAAACCTGCGAAATAGCCGCGTCTGCTTTCAGGGTTTCGATTAACCCGATAACACGGTGCGGTTCTAGCCCGCTCTCCACCTCATCGACTAAAAGCGTCGAGCTACCGATGGCGCCGAGCTTCTGTATTGCAAGACTCGTGAGCCGGCGAGTACCTAGTCCATAACGGTGGACGGGGACGCTTCCCGAATATAGGGCGAGCGAACCATAGCCGTCGCCTCTCGATGTATCGAGCCCTGGAACCATATTTGAATAACTCGCAGCGCCAAAAGCTTGCGCACCAGCCCTGATGTCGTCCAGTACACAGGCAAAATCATCTGGCATAGAAATGCTGCCCAATGCTTCTCGAGCGGCCTGGGTGGCGCCCTTCATGGCCGCTTCTGCTCCATCAGTGCCCCGCGACACCTTGCCTAGCGCCGAATTGCGCGACCAGCGAAGATGGGCGTCAACTCGTTCGTCAAGTTTGGATACGCCAAGTTTTCTTCTTGCGGAAGATTTAAATGCCGCAAGAGTTCCATCGGAACGAACAATCGACCACGTTGGCTCGAAATCAACATTGATTGAAAGCTCGACAACGAGGCACTGCTCACACCCGTCAAACGGTTCAGGAACAACCTTCCCGTCTTCAGAGATGCCCTGTAAGTAGAGCCCACAAGAGTCAATGGCCATTAGATCATCTGGAAGGTCGGTCAGGAGCGCGGTGATAACAATCGGCTTAGATTCGTCACTGTAATCGCTGAACGAAATAGGAAGGTTCCATCTGTCTCCAAGAAGCCAATCGAGTGCGTCTAGCACAGTCGTCTTTCCTGAATCGCCCGCACCTATAATGCATATAAGCTTCTTATCGGCCGGAATCGACCAGTTGAGTTTTTTGATTCCTCGAAAATTGTCGATTCTTAGGTTCCGGATAATCAAATCAATCCCCTTCGATAGATTTGGCGTTGGCCGCTTGGCTCCAATCGCGCACTGCGTGCTCGAGCGGGCCGCTACCCCTCGATATGGCGACATCCCAATGCTCGCAGTTGAGCAGAAGGAGTCGGTTCATGAACTCGGTGCCCGAAAAATCGAGTCTCGCAAACGGCGGAAATAGAGGGCCATTTGAAAAGACCGCAGCATACTCACTGCTCAGCGGCATATACGCGAGACGGAAATCATACGAGTCGTCCTCGGGTCCGATGATGAACATGGGCATCGACGCCGTGACGAACCCTGAGCCGACGGGTGCCCTAAGGATGGAGAAGCGCTTCTCAAGAAAAGTCTTTCGAATACGATTAACCGGCACATTATCATCGTTGGAGAAGAGCATGGTTGCGGCGGCGGCAAGCTCGACTACCGCTTGGGAATCCCCGCGCCAACCCGACCAATCGAGCAAGCCGAACTCATAGGGTGTCAGATGAACGTTTCTGAGCAGCTCTTCGGCAGCCTCGCGTGACCATTTTTGTCGGTATGCATGCTGATAGGATGGCGGACAATGATGTTTGCTGCCAGCTCGCAAACGGCGGCTTTCCCATCAGAATACCCTTCGCCTTCGGGCTGCCCTTCTTTCTGGCGTTCCAAAAAGCGATCATAAAGCGGTGCAATGCGGTTCTCGAACTCGGATAGCTTAACCTCGATGAGGTTCTGCGCATAGAATCTGTCTGTCGCATCGCCTGCCGCATCAGCATGCACGACTTCATAAAGATCGCGCATGCTGCAGAGGTTCTCGCAATTCGTGCGGAAGAAGGAGCTCTTCTGCCTGCTGTAAGCATGAAGTTGCCCAGAGGAATCCGCGAAATGGCGCAGGTAGAACTGCGGCACCCAGTGCTGCTTTCGCGTCATCTTTCCGGGCAGCTTCGACATCTCTAAGCCTTCACCGCCTCGTATTGGTAGGTCGTGCGCACGTTGTAGTGGAAGTCGCTTCCAAGATCCAGAGCCTCGAAGTGCTTCTTGGCGCAGCCGATCTTGATTTTCTCCGCGTCACGCAGGGCGGGTTCGCCGTTCTTGCCGCCCTTGGTCTCGGTCACGAAGTACACGCGGCGTTCGCCGTCGGCCTCCTCGACATACGCCCAGTCAGGGTTGTAGCTGCCAAGCGGCGTGTCAATCTTAAACGCCGAAGGGAGCTTGGCGAACACGAGCACCTCCTCCTGCTTGTCGAGAGCCTCGGCAAAGGAGCGCTCGACCCCCGCCGAGTCGTAGACCACGTAGTTGTACAGGCTCTTGCTCGCCATGTCCGGCTTCCATGCGTTCTGCCCGAGGTAGGCCGTGTAGTCGTCGAGCTCGAGGTCGCGCATGGTGTACCACTCGTCCTCAGGAAGGCGCACGTACTTGATGCCCTGGGCGATGAGGTCGTTCTTCACGCGGTTTATCTTGTCACCTACCTGCGCCAGGAAGGTCGCGGGGTCGACCTCGAACTCGTCGAAGCGGCTGCAGCCCTCGAGGATTGCCTTGATGGTGCCACGGGTGAGCCCAACGGCGTCCTGCAGCTCGGCGATGGGATCGGGAAGGTCGAATTTCACCTTTCCCAAAACGGAAACGACGGAGGTGCCCGTGCCCTCGGCGCTCACGCCCGCATCATCTATGTCCAGCGAGGCGCGCTCGCTCGTCACCTGGGGCGGGCGCACGGCGAGCATGCCGTCGACCGCCTCGATGGAACGCTCGATGAGCTTGCCGGAGTCGACCTCGACCTGGAAGCGCGTGCGCTGGCGGATGCGATCCCACAGGGCCTGGAACGCCGGGTCGAGCGTGACGTCCTTCTGCAGCTCGACCGAGACCTCCTTGGCCTTGTCGCGGATCTGGACCCTCTGGGACTTGTGGATTATGATCGCCTCGACCTGCTCCTTCGCCGGCTCGAGTTCGGCGGGGAGCTCCACCTTGCCCTCCTCGGCCGCCGCCTTCAACTCGGGCGTCACCGCGCCCTTGCCGTCGACCATGCCGGTCGCGACGAGGTGGTCATAGACCTGTTTCGACTTCTCGTAGCCCAGGCGCTTCTCGACGCCCTCGGGGGTCTTGACCGTGACCTTCGTGAAGCTCTCCGGGGTGATGACGCCGAACTTGAAGTCCTCCGCCTCGAGCTCCTTCTGCAGGCCGTTGGCGAAGTCGTCGTAGCTCTCGTTGGCGATGACGGTGAGCACGTTCGCCTCGGGGTCGTACAGGCGCTCGCCGTCCTGGTTCACGCACAGGCGCAGGCCGCGGCCGATCTTCTGGCGCTTGGTAAGGTTGTCCTTGGTCTCGACGAGCGTGCAGATCTGGAACACGTTGGGGTTGTCCCAGCCCTCCTTGAGCGCGGAGTGGCTGAAGACGAACGAGACGTCCTTGTCGGCGTCCTTGCCGTCCGGGAAGGAGATGAGCGTCTCCTTCTTCTGCATGATGAGCTCGAAGGCCCCAGCGTCGTCGGCGGTGCCGGCGGCTCCCTTGGAGTCCTTGAACTTGCCCTTCTTGTCCTTGGCGAAATAGCCCTGGTGCACGGCATGTGGGTCGCGCGCCAGCGGGGCGCCGACGGCCTCGTAGCACTCGAGCCAGGTACCCTTGCCGATTCCCGCCGCCTTGGCGACTCGCCTGGGCGCCTTCGAGTTCAGGGCCCCGGCGTACTCCTCCTCGAACATCTGGGCGTACAAGCCTCCGTGGACCTCGGGCTCGTAGACGCGGTAGCGGTCGACGCGGTCGATGAAGAAGAGCGAGAGCACCTTCACGCCGCGCGGCCACAGCTCGAACTGGCGGGCCAGGTGGTCCTCGATGGTGCGGCGGATCTGCGCGCGCTTGACGACCTCCTCGTTGACGTCGCCCAATGCCTCACCCAGCTCGAGCACCTCGCCGTTCTGGAACTCTATGAACTCGTCGCCCTCCGCGGCGCCGATGTTGTTGACGACCCAACCGTTCTCGTAGTCGCTGTTCTCGCGACTCTTCTGGTAGAGGTCCGCGCCGGTCTTCACAGTGACAGTCTTTCGCTTCTGCGTGCCGTCAGCCTGCCGCTCATCGATGGACACCTTGGCTGAGAACGGGTTCGACTTGACGGACTCGAGCCTCACGTACGCGCCGTTGAGGTTCGCCTCGGCCTTGATCGAGTCGACGCAGATACCCTTCACCAGGTGGCGCTCGAAGGCGTCGACCGGCGTGAGGCGGTAAATCATGTTGTAGGCCTGCTTGTGCGTGGCCGAATAGCGCAGCACGAACAGCGGGCTCAGGCTCTTGATGGCGGCTTTCGCTTGCTTGGTGTTGTCAACGCTCTGGGGCTCGTCGATGATGACGACGGGCTTGCAGGCGCTCACGAGCTCACGCGGGCTGAAGCCGCCGGTGAGCCTCTCGCTGGGACGGTGGAAGAGGTTGCCCTCCTTCGCGGTGCCGTCCTTCTCGAGGCCCTTGTTGAACGCATCGATGTTGATGACCATGACCTGGATGGAGCTCGACGTGGCGAAGTTGCCCACCGGCCCCATATCTTTCGAGTCGTACACGAAGTAGTCGAGAGGCGTGCGGTCGTAGAGCGTCTCGAAGTGCTTGCGCGTGGTCTGGAAGCTCTTAAGGACGCCCTCGCGGATGGCCACACTTGGCACGACGATGACGAACTTGGTGATGCCGTAGCGGCGGTTCAGCTCGTAGATGGAGCGGATGTACACATAGGTCTTGCCGGTGCCCGTCTCCATCTCGACGGTGAAGTCGCGCAGGCGTCCGTCGGTGAGGACGTCGGTTGCCGGGAGGCAGCCCTCTTCCTGCACGGAGTGCAGGTTGTCGAGGAGCTGGCCGGGTGCCACGCGGAGCTCGTTGCCGTGGCCAACCATGAGCTCGCCGATTGCCGTCTGGCCTTTGCGGCCGGAATCGGCGGAGAATACGCTGCAGGCGAATTGCTGTCCACGGAACAGGTCGCAGGTAGCCTCGATGGCCTCCAGCTGGTGCTGCTGATCAGATGAGAACTTGAACTCGAGTGCCGCCATGCTAGACCGTCCTCAATTCGATCTCGTAGCCCATGCGCTCGCCAGCGTGCTTGAAGATCTGCACGGCGTTGAGCTTGAGGGTGTCGTCGAGGACGGAGTCGAGGATGAGAACGCGTCTGGGCTCCATGTCGGCGATGGCCTCGAGCGCCTCGATGATGAGGCCTCGGGACATGCAGCAGACGAGCTCGTCGCACGCGACGGACCAGATGGGATAGCCCGCGGCGTCGAATTTCTCTACGGGCAACGTGAGCTCGAGGCCCCATTTGAGCATCATCTCAAAGACGATGTCCATATCGGAGCGATCGGGCTTGACCACGTCGAAGAGGAGCTGACCGGGCTCGGGCTTCTCAATACCGGAATTATCGAGCTTGAACACACGGAAGCCGATGTCGGGAAGCTGCTTGGGTTCCTCGCCAAGCTTGAGTTGACGGCTGGATTCCTCTAGCTCGGTTTTGATTTTGTCGCCTGCGCGGCGGATGCGTCCTTCGCCTATGTCGCAGAGAGTCTCATACCCGTCCTTGTAGGCGTCGCGTTTCGGGTCACAAGGCTCTGGAAGCTGGACAAGGATAAACCTATAGCGTTCATCTTTTCCAAGCTCCTGCAGGAACATGGCATGGGCGGTCGATGCTGAGCCTGAAAAGAAATCAAGAACAATATCACCAGTGCTTAGATTCGCGAGGGTTATCAGGCGCTGAAGTAGTTTCGTCGGTTTCGGTCCATCGAAATAGCCCTTTCCGTCAAATAGAGATACGAGCTCCTTGGCGCCTTCCTGACTGTGACCAACTTCTTTGTAAAACATGATTGAAGTTGGAGCCATTCCATCATATTTGAGCTCTGTTAGGAAACGCTTGATGCAAGGGACGCTGTCGCCGTTTGGGCCAAACCAAATGCGGTTATCCTGGAGTCTCTCGCGAAACGCGTTTCGCGAGAGACTCCAGCAGCGTCCTGCTGGAGGCTCTACAACACGCCCCGAGGGCGTTGTGATTGGATAGTCGGAATCTGGGCTGTAAGTCTTTACACTGAGGTCGCTTGGCTTCCAAACGCCTCGAGGGTCGTTGTCTGGATTCTTGTAGCGGGCGTTTGCCTCGTCTGTCCTAGGCAGGCGTCCAATCACAAAGCGCTCAATGGATTTGGCGTATACGAGAACATAATCATGGCTATTTGAAACGTATTTGGCGTCATTCTTGGGTGAGTAAGCTCGTTCCCAGATTAGCTGAGAAACGAAATTTGCCTCTCCAAACACCTCGTCACAGAGGATGCGCAAATTGCGGTCTTCGTTATCGTCAATCGAGATGAAAATGACGCCATCGTCGGTTAGGAGCTCTCGAGCCAGTCTCAACCTAGGGTACATCATCGAGCACCAGTCGCTATGGTAGCGGCCACTTGTGTCGGCGTTGGACTGGCCGGCGAGTCCCGCCTGCTCCTTATAGTTATCGATAGAGTTGCCGAAATTGTCCTTGTAGACAAAGTCGTGGCCCGTGTTGTACGGGGGGTCGATGTAGATCATCTTGACCTTGCCGTGATAGCCGCGCTGCAGGAGCTTCAGCACCTCAAGGTTGTCGCCCTCGATGTAGATGTTGTCGGAGTCGAAAGAGCCGTCCTCGCCGTCGCGGCTACGGCTCTTTTCAATGCAAGGCCGAAGCGTTGCCGAGCTCGGGATTTGCGACTGGCGGATGGCGTCGGCCTTGCCTGGCCACGTGAACGCATAGCGCTCCTGGCCCTCGTCGACCTCGTCGCCAAGCTCCAGCCTCAGTTTGTCGAAGTCGATTCCGCCTTCAGTGAATACCTCCGGCATTAATTCCTTGAGCTTGTTCAGGCGGTCGTCTATCAGGTTTTCCGATCCAAGGTCAACCTTCTCGATGTCAGCCATTGCAGATCTCCTTTATCTCATCGGCGACCACTCTTAGGCGTCGCTCCTCTTCCTTCATTTCCATCCTCAGCTTTGCGGACTCGTTGAGCGTTATGTCTTTCGACCGTCGCTGCTCCTTCAATCCTTTGATGGAGGCTCCCAACTCATCGTAGCGCGATGCGAGGACAATCAGCTTCCCCCGGTCCTGAGCGGGGCATATGGGGTAGAATCCCAGACCGCTGATCGCGCGGGACAGTTTCACAGTGCGCGACAGGTCGAGCAGGTACTCCCAGAGGTCGCCCTGCGAGAGCAGCCCAAATGCCAGCGCGCCTAGGAAGTCCGCGTATTCCGGACGGTCAGGATCGAACGCGCCCGTCGACTCGATCCGGTCGACGACCGTCGCGCCCTGCTCGGCCTGGCTCTTCCGCGTGAGGGCGACCGATACGCATGCGCGGCCGCCCGCCTCGATCAGGAGTACCGTCGGGTTCGGGAAGCACTTGTGCACGAGTTCCGCCACCTCCGCCACCGCCATGGTCCCGGCCGCCAGCTCGCAGCGTAGGAAGACGATGCTCTGCACGTTGCGCTCATCGTCCTCGTACGGCGGGATGCGCGTCGTGGACTTCTGGACCGTGGCGAAGTGCTCGAGGCGCGCGACCTTGTCGAGCCTTCTCTGCTCGGCCTTGGTGAGCATGGCCTGCTTGACGAGAACCGTCTTAGGGATGCGGCGGAATCCGGCGAGCGCCGCTTCGGGCAAGCGCAGGATGTCGTTCCAGTCGACGCCGCTCATCGCAGCACCGCGAAACATACCAGCGAGTAGTCGTTGAAGCCCATGACAGTGCCGCTGCCGACCTCGCCCAGGCTGAACAGGCTCTCGATGCCCTTGTCCTGCTGCGTTCCGGTGATGGCCGCCACCACGTCGTCGAGCAGGTCGGTGTAGGCGTCCATCCTCGTCCCGTCGCGGGTCTCGCGGTTGAACTCACGGCATAGCTCGGCGATGGGCTCGGGGTGTCCCGAGCAGACGGCGCGCATGATGTCGAGTGCAGGCTTGGGCTGCGTGTGCTTCGTCATGACCTCGCCGTCGCCCGACACGTACACCACGTAGTACGGGAAGACGGGGTTCGTGTCCCTGGGGTCGTTGCCCTCGTCGTTCTGCTTGAGGCAGAAGACCACCCCCGGCTTCACGTCTCCGCGAAGCTCGTCGGGGATGGGGGCCACGGCGTGCAGGCCCGCCGGCGAGTTCTCCAGCGCGCCGGGATGTTCCTTGGCGTAGCGCTGAAGCTCCACGCGGAAGTCGTCGAAGGCGAAGTCCGTGATCGAGATGCCGCCCGAGATGTCCTCGAGGTCGAGCACCTCGCTCTTGAGCTGTTGGAGCTGCTGGCGGCGGTACTTGAGGTCGTTCATCTCGCCGTTGCCCTTCGCCTCCAGCACGTTCTCCTCGCCGGTGGCCGACGCGTCGAGCAGCGCCATGCGGCCCTTCACGCGGCCCTCCAGCTGGATGTACTCGTCGAGCGCGATGTCCGGCCAGAAGTTGACCAGCTGGATCTGCGCGTTCTTCGAGCCCAGGCGGTCGATGCGGCCGAAGCGCTGGATGATGCGCACCGGATTCCAGTGGATGTCGTAGTTCACCAGGCAGTCGCAGTCCTGCAGGTTCTGGCCCTCGGAGATGCAGTCCGTCGCGAAGACGACGTCGATCTCGCCGAGTGCTCTCTGGCTTTCTGGTAGCTCCTTGGAGACGGGAGAGAACCTCGCGAGGATGTTCTCGAAGGTGGTCCGAGGGAGCTTCAGCGAGTAGGTACGGTTGGAGCTGCCCGCAACCTCGGCGCACTCGATGCCGAGCTCGCGCTTCAACCAGGGAGCCAGCTGCTCGAAGAGGTACGCAGTCGTGTCGGCGAACGCGCTGAACACCAGCACCTTGCGGTTGCCGGGGTTGTACGGCTCGCTGACCTTGCCGGCGATGAAGTCGCGCAGCTTCACGAGCTTGGCGTCGCGCTCGGGCGTCACCGCATCGGCGTAGGCGAGCAGGGCGCGGAGCACCTGTATGTCGAAGTCGAGGTCCTGGCCCAGGCGCAGGGCGTCGACGTCTCGCAGGTCGACGCGCACCTTGCCGCCGGCCTCGAACTCCTCGGCATCGTCGTCGTCGAATCCGTCCTCGAGGCCCTCGGTGCCGTAAGCTACTCCCGAGGCGTCGGCGTCGAGCCTCGCGCGCAGGTCGACGCAGCCGTCGAGGATGCGGCGCAGCGTGATGCGGAAGCTGTTCACGGAGGACTCCATGCGCTTGAGGACGTTGATGCGCATGAGGTTGGCCACCGCCGTCGTGCGGTGGACCTGGCTCTCGAAGTCCTTGCCCCACGTGTCCCCGTAGCGGTCCTCGTACTTGCGGCGCTGGTCGGCGCGCACGTACGAGAGCACCTGGTACTGGGCGAACGTGAGCTGCGCGATCATGTCGTTGAGCTCCGCGATCGGCGGCAGCTCGCCGTCCAGGTCGATGGGCGTCTGGAACGACAGGGGCGGCCGGCGCGCCGGGAAGGTCCCGCTCGCGGCGCCGTAGTACTTCGTGATGTGCTTGCGGCTTCGCGCGATGGTCAGCACGTCGAGCAGCTTGAAGTAGTCGGCGTTCACCGCGTTCACGAAGCTCTCGGTCGTGCGCTCGGAGTCGGAGAGCTTGCTCCACTCGTTGAACCTCTGCTGGGCGACGCGCGTCACGTGGGTGATCGACGGGATGCCGTCGGTATCGGCGAGGTACGCGTCGTCACCCTCGGTGATGAGCTCGATCTGGTTTCGCAGGTCGAGCAGGCGGTTGTTCACCGGGGTGGCGGAGAGCATGAGCACCTTGGTGCGCTGGCCCGACTTGATGACGTCCTCGATCAGGCGCGTGTAGCGGTCGGTCTTGTCCGCGTCGGTGCTCTTGTTCCTGAAGTTGTGGCTCTCGTCGATGACGAGGAGGTCGAAGTGCCCCCAGCGCAGGTGCTCGAGGTCCACCTCGCCGCTCATGCCGTGGTAGCGCGACAGGTCGGTATGGTTGAGCACCGTGTAGCTGAAACGGTCGTCCGCCAGCGGGTTGCGGTCGTCGTTGTCCTGGGTCCACAGGGTCCAGTTATCCCGCAGGCGCTTCGGGCACAGCACGAGGATGCGGTCGTTGCGCTCCTGGTAGTACTTCATGACGGCGAGCGCCTCGTAGGTCTTGCCCAGGCCCACAGAGTCGGCGATGATGCAGCCCTTGTACTTCTCCAGCTTGCGGATGGCGCCCACGACTGCGTCCTTCTGGAAGTCGTAGAGCTTGTTCCAGACCACGGACTCCTCGAACTTGAGGCCGGGGCGGATGCCGTTGTCCTCGTCGTCCTCCATGAAGTCACGGAAAAGGTGGTAGAGCGTTAGGAAGTACACGAACTCGGGCGGGTTCTCGCGGTAGAGCGTCTCGACCTGGGCGGCCACCTGCGCGGTGACCTCCTCGACCATGGCGGGGTTGTCCCAGACCGACTCGAACATCATCTTGAGGCCGACTGCCTCGGTCGCGTTCTCGAAATGGCTCACGCAGGTTACGGTTCCCGGGCGGCGCTCGTAGCCGAGGCCCTCCTGCGTGAAGTTCGCGGCGGCGCCCATGAAGGCGTGGTCGTCGCCGGAGGGGTTCTCCACCACGTACGTGCCGCCCGGCTGAATGGCGCCGGACGTCTTGGCGGACTTGAAGATACCCTTCTCGCGGATCCATTCGGCGCATTCGCGGGCGAGCGCGCGCTGGTTGAGGTTGTTGCGCAGCGTGAGCTCGAGCCCCGAGCCGCCGACGCCGACCTCGCGCGCACGGCGGGCGACCTCGAACTCGCGCGGCTCCTTCGAGTCGGCCATGCGCTTGATGAAGGTGGGCTCGCTGAACAGGAAGCGCACCTCGTCGACCTTGGAGAGCTCCTCCTTGAGCTCCCCGTAGGCGAACACGGTGAAATACGAGCTGATTATCGACAGCTTCGCGCCGTCGTCGATGGATTCGCCGAGGGCGTCTCCCAGGCGCTCGGCTCCGACGTTGTTTAGCGACTTCACGCCTCTATGCCCCCTTCTTCGCGAGCTCTTCGATCATGCACGTGCGAACGAAGGCGGAGAAGCTCATGCCACGGAGAGTGGCCTCCTCCTTTGCCGCGTCGCGCAGAGTGTCGGGAATGCGCAGGGTCACGGAGACTTGATCGCCGTTCACCAGGAAGCTCCTGATCTCCGTCTCGTCGGGATTGCTCTTGATGAGTTCCTTGTAACCGTCAGACATCTGCGCTCCCATCGCTCAAAATGCAATACAAATGCGTTTAAGATATTATAATGCAACAGTACGCCACAGCATTAGGGGTGCTTGAACAGCCGATGACTCGGCTTTATGTGAGGGTAAATGGTAGAAGGAGCTTCTCGCAGATTCCAATGCAAGCATCGACTCGATTCCCTTCAAATTAGGATTTGTCTACCCGAGCAATTTCAGCGTGATGTTTAAACGCGCGACTGGGAAAAGTCCAAACGAGTGGGGGGAGGGGGAGGCAAAGCTCTAATCAAGGGGTTTTTACGGTTTGCAAGTTCGTTCCATTGGCATCAGGGTAATAGATTTGATACATATGGACACCGTGACTACTGTGACTACTTAGAGTTTCACTATAGAGCATTATCCAGCCGGTTGGTACAGCAAATAAATCGCCAGCATTGAAAAACGCATCACTTCAAATATAGAAGTGATGCGTTTACTAAAGGGATATATTTACGAGAATCGCTAGGACGGAGTAATTGCTACCCCTCCATTAGCTGTTGCAGTAGGGGCAAGGCTTCTTCCCCTTGATACGGGATGCAACCGTTGCAGTCCATGTGTGGTTGGGGTCGGCTGAGCAAACCCACATGGGAGTAAATCTGAGCTGGCCGTAGGGCTTTGTGTTCCATGGGCTTACTGGGTTGTCCGGACTCCATTCCCTTGCAAGATCTGGATATTTCCAGGCGAGTGATCCCATGATCTTGCCACAATGCGGACAGCGATTATTCATGCGGAGTTCCCTACTACGTACGGTATCGGTCCATTCGTGACTGCAGGCAATACAGCGCCACAGCACCTTGCGTTTACTGCCGCTCTTTACAGTTTCGGGGGTGTAACGTGGTCCATCGACTGCTTGTATCCATTCTTCTGCGAGTTCGGGGTTAGTTTCTCTAAGGCAGTTCCCGCTGCTCTTGATGGATTCGAGAGCAGTCTCTGCCTTCGCTCGCTCGTTGGGGTCGTACGAGTTTTTCGCCAGCCATGCATTGAGCCCAGTAGCCCCTGGAGTTCTTGGAGCTACGTTTCGCTGCTCTAATGGTGTTGTCGGCTTCCTGTCTTCATGGCCAAACAAGACACCGCCGCCCTTCTTTCCACCACAGCCACATCCGAAGTGAATGTCTCCAAGTCGTTCAGCTACCTGCCGACCACATGCTTTGCACTTCACAACGAGCACATCATCGCTAGCCCTTTTACCATGCAGTAGATCGACGAGATCAAATCCGTGTTTATTCGCTAGCGACTCCGCCTCCAGCCAAGATTTATCCTTCTTTGAATATATGACGCCTTGCTCGATAAGGTCTTGGCGAGAAAAGCCTTGTTCGATGAGCTTTCTGACAGACTCATCATAGATATTGTTTGACCGTCCATATCAGCCCATCCAATAACAGGCCCTACAGACCTGCTCTCCAACATCGTTCTTATGGAGGATGTATCTGAGGCAGTAGTGAGCTTCCGTTCCGCATCTGACGCAAGAAGTATAAAGCCAATCGTTCTTGCGGTATTTTCCTTCGGCGTTGTACGACTGCATCAACCGTAGCCCCGCTTGTTGAAGAATTCCATCCAGCTGTTTGTCAGTGAGCTTCATGCGTATTCTCCTATCGGTATCACATCGTTTAGGTCAATCTTCTCTTCACTGGTTTAAATCTGCGGTTTCCTCTTCTTCATTTCGATAGGTTTGACTTGGTGAAATCCCAAAATGTTTCTTATATAACCTACTGAAGTATAACGGATCTTGATAGCCTACATCCCGAGCAGCCTCTGTTACCGAATGTCCCTTCAGCAGCAAAGCTGCTGCTTTTTTCAATCTCAATCGGATGAGATAATCAATGGGACGAATATGATATATTTTATTAAACTTATAAGAAAAGTGTGACACATCCATCTGGGCTACCGCTGCTAAATCTGCCAGTCTTAGATTGTTAGGATACGAAGTCTCCATGAATTCAATTGAGTCTGCAATCTGTAAAAGTTCTTGATTGATATGCGTATATCCAAAAGAGCTCAAAATCAATTGTTGGGCGATTACAGTTCGTTGAATCTGATCATCCCAATTTGCACGTTCTACACTCGTTTTTAAACGATTTAACAGCTCTATGGAATTGTTATCCTTTGGCGATGGAATTTCATAAACCATGTTCATGATATCGCTGACACCATGCCAAGGAATTTCTGGGTCATAGTAAATATTTAGATGTACAAACGGTTCTTTTGAGCTTACTTCAAACGTAATCTTTTGATTTTTTGTGCCATGAATAATCAGATGAGGCATTGCATGGAACGTGTGATGATTAAACGAAATAGATGCGCTGCCTTCTAGTGGATAGATAAACGCACTATGCGTTGTGTCATACGAAATAGTTTTCCCAGGTTCTTTCGTCTGAAGAGAGATGCCAGTAATCAATAATTTACGGCTGGTATATTCTTTTTGACAAGCAACCAAAAAGTCTTTTTTCTCCATAGCCGCGACTCTTTTCTAGACAAGTTTAGTACATGGATATTTTATTACATAATTATCCATGTTTTTCTACTTTTCTACATTCAAAACACTGCTTTGTACCTTTATGATTTCACAAAGGTTAGCCAAATCTAACTAATTACTCATGAGGGGAATGAACTATTTCTCATGACAGTGAGATCAAAGCGTGATATAGCATTTCCATATCTAGTGCTATTTCTCTGCATAGGCTTAGTGATTTCTTTGTTTGTTGCCGTATCACTCGGTGCAGTTAAGATCAACCTAAGTGATACCTACCAGATAATTACCTATCAACTATTTCACATTGGAAATATCGATCAGTTTGCTAAATCGACGATTGCAATCGTATGGAATATGCGCAGCCCACGAGTCATCATGGGGCTTATCGCCGGTGCCGGCCTTGCTCTGTGTGGCACGGTAATGCAGACAACAGTGAATAATCCCATCTCGGAACCGTATATATTAGGTATCTCTGCAGGAGCAACCTTTGGTGCAACGCTGCTGATTATCCTTGGGATAAAATCTTTTATCGGGTTTGGTGCCTTTATTGGTGCGGTTGTTGCAACTGCTGCTGTGATCGCGATTGCCTCTATCGGAAAAAAGCTTACAACAACAAGTCTTGTGTTGGCTGGCGTCGTCGTGAATGCTTTGTTTACTTCTATTTCCAACTTCATTATTTCTGTCGGTGCTAATTCCGATAGCATAATGTCCATAAAATTCTGGACGATGGGATCTCTCACAAGTTCTTCTTGGGACAGCATCCTATTGCCGTTTATTCTCGTTCTGGTTGCCTTACTCTTTTTCTTAACGCAATACCGCGTCATGAATGCGATGTTAATGGGAGATGAGGTTGCAATAACCTTAGGTATCTCACTGCACGTATATAGATTGATCTACATGCTCGTTATTTCCTTTATAACAGGCATCTTGGTTTCTAGTTGCGGCATTATTGGTTTTGTCGGCTTAATTACTCCGCATATCGCAAGAGCGCTTGTCGGAACCAATCACAAAAAGGTGCTCCCCATTTCTGTTATGTTAGGAAGCCTTTTTATTATTTGGGCTGATGTTTTGGCTCGCTGTCTGTTACCTGATGCCGAGTTACCTATCGGAATTTTTACTGCGCTTGTGGGTGCGCCGTTCTTTGTTTACATCGTAATTAAAAACCAAAAAGGTCGCTAACTATGGACGTAACTTGCAAAGATGTGTGCTATTCCATCAGAGATAAAAACATATTAGACCATGTTTCGCTTACGGTGGACAAGCAGCGCTTTGTTGCTGTTCTTGGCCCCAATGGCTGTGGAAAGACAACCCTGTTAAAGAACATTTATAGAGTTCTCAAAAAGGATTCTGGTCAGATTAAATTTGATGATACGGACATTGATGATATGCGCTTGAAAGAAACGGCCAAGAAAATTGCCGTGGTCGCACAATTTAATGAAATCAATTTTGATTGCACGGTCAAAGACATGGTCCTTCTCGGGAGAACTCCGCATATTCCATTTATGCAATCGGAGACTCACAAGGACTATGAAATTGTGGAAGACGCGCTCAAAAAAGTTGATATGCACGATAAGGCCAACCGCTCGTATCTGTCTTTATCGGGAGGAGAAAAACAGCGGGTTGCTTTGGCGCGTGCTATTGCCCAACAGCCAAGCTTGTTAATCCTTGACGAGCCCACCAACCATTTGGACATTCGATACCAAATCGAAATCCTACAGATTGTCAAAGATTTACACATTAACGTTCTCGCGGTTTTACACGATATCCAATTGGCGTGTAGATATTCGGATTATATCTACCTGATGAAGAAAGGAACCATGGTATATGAGGGACCACCTCAAGCCACGGTAACTGAACAGTCGATGCGTGATGTATATGGCATCGACTGCAACATTACCTGGTCACCTGATCAGCAAGCATTAATAGAGTATATCTGAAAGGAACAGATATGAAGAAAATAGTAGGCACCGCCCTCGCTACGGTATTGGCGCTTTCCCTGGTTGGTTGTGGTAATAAGCCCGCGACATCCCAAAAGGACAATGAAGCAGCTACGACACAAAGCGCGGCTGAAACAAAATATCCTTTAACAGTTGCAACCTACGATGGTGACGGCAAAGAGATTGAACAAACCTTTGAGAAGGCACCTGAGCGTGTTGTTACAAACAATCTTTCTGCTACTAAGATCATGATTGACCTAGGCCTGCAGGACAAGATTGTTGGCATGCTCAATCCAGACAACGCAGTTACCGATAGCTACGCCAAAGCGATTGAGGAGATTCCTCACATTGGAGATAAGATGACGGCGTCCCAGGAAGTGGTTCTTTCCTACAATCCCGACGCAATTATCGGCAGGACTTTGATGTTTTCAGATAAGTTTTTGGGAACAGTAGATAGCTGGAACCAAAATGGGGTCAGTGTCTATACGCAAAAGGCTTCTGTATCCAACATGGAGCAGAGCCTCGATACTGTTGTCGAAGACGTCAGGAACATCGGTACTATCTTTAACGTTCAAGATAAGGCCAATGAATACGCAGATAAATTGCAAGAAAGAATTGATGCTGTTCTTGCAAAGCACAGCGATAAGAACGCAGAAAAGAAAGGCGCACTCCTTATGGTTGGGTATAACGATGAGACCTACGGAGCTTTTAAGTCTCCCTTGCAGGAAAGCATTCTTAACGTGCTTGGTTATACCAATGTTGCTACTGGAACATCTGGGCTAACGCTTGAGAACCTCGTAACTTCTAATCCTGATCTTATTATCTATGTGACGTCTGACCGTAATCAGAAGTTGGATGCAACGGCTGTAGATCTGATGAAGAACAATGCCGTGCTTGCTGATGTGCCGGCTATTAAAAACAATAAGATCATGACAATCTCTTACGATGAGCTTATGGATTACGGTCCATCCGTGATTGATGCCCTTGAAGATATCGACGCGTTCTTGAATAAATAACGTAATGCCTATTACCACAAAGATATCTTTACCTCAGAGCTATGACTCAAAGCTTGCATATCCGCTCATTCTCTTGAACGATGGAGGGCTACAGCATTTAGAAGCTTTAAAAGATAGAGTGATACTTGTAGGGTTGATTCCCGAGAATAGGCTATCTGATTACACACCTTGGGCGACACGCGCAATCAGGCCAGGCGCTGAAGACTTTGGTGGAAAGCTGGATGAATATCACAACGAGCTATTCAATTTTGTTTTACCAGAGATTCAAGCAAAGTATCACGTTAACCAGCACCAGATTGTATATGGCGGGCATTCTCTAGGTGGTCTAGCAGCAATATATAGCCTGTATCAGACAAACATTCCTACGAGGATATTCTCTGTCTGCGGGTCATTTTGGTATCCAGGGTTTGTTTCATTCTGTAGGAACAATCCGGTCAAAAACCAGCATGCTCATGTCTATCTGCATAACGGGAAGAGTGAAGGTTCTAAGCACAATAACATTCTAGCTACTGCAGTTCAATGTGCGGAACAGGTTCATTCTTATCTAAGCGAGCAGGTGGATGATTGTGCTTCTGCGTTTGATGGATACGGACACCACGGGCATGTAAAAGCTCGCGATAAGGCTTTAGCCGGTTGGCTGGAACAACAACTTAGTTGTTTGTAGCTTTGTAAGTAAGCTATTCGAAATGTAGGCGCGTCACTTTGAACCTTGAAGTGGCGCGCTTGCTCAATATTTTGATGCTATTAGACAGGGAGTGGTGTGTCCGAGAAATCGGCGCACCACTTTGCGTAGAAGTACAAAGCTTGGATGCCTAGGCTAGTTGCCTATATATGTGCCAACGAATAGCGGAGCTTTACTTTGTGAGAAAAGAGCGAAGGCAAACGGTCTATCAAACACGAGCCTAATGGGAGGTGGCGGAAACTCTGGTGGTATGCCAGCGACGGCAACTAACAGAGTAAATGCAGAACCCTCTACTCCGTTAGGATCGAGCTTGAATTTGGAGCTCTGAGTCACAGAGTCGAGCATGATGTCAGCTTTCGTAATACCTTTGAGCTGAGCCTTGGGAGTGAACACTCGGCGCACGCCCATCGAGTACATAATTTCTTTAAGTTTGAGTGTCTCTGTTGTTAACTCGAATTCCGGTACGGTGAGTTCTATTCCGTCCTCAGGGTATTCGTTATTCTTGTTTGTGATACAACTCGAGATGGTTTTCCATGCTGCGCCAGACTCGATAAATTCGTCAATACCATCTATTGCTGTGGGCATTGTGAACACTACATATGCGCCAGAATCCATCTGCCAAGAGACAGCGATTCCTTTGTTGTTCACATCGGTTAGCATACCTGCGTTGGAGCCGAAGCCTGTCATCATAGTGACCTGTGAAGATGACTCTCTGCCATGGAAGATTTTGTTTTCCTCATGGTTATCAAGGCGATCAATCCAGGTGTCTTTGAAGTCGAGCGCGCTTATGATTGTGAGGGTCGTTTGGGGGTTGCAGTTAGGCGCATTGGAGAACTTTCCACCAGTGTTTTCGGAAAGCCATCTATCCATTTGCTCTTTGGTTTTTGCGCTGCCAAAGTTGGCGGCGAAGGTGCTGCTGTTGAGGAGTTTTAGGGAGTTTATGTACTCATCGCGTAGGGGAGCCCTTTGCTTGTCGGCCCAGACTGAAGTGCCGATGTGGAATCGGTAGTTGTCTGATACATAGTACAACGGCTTCTTGAACAAAGATGACTGTGCAGCCGTACGACCTTCCTTGCCTCCGAGTACAGTGTCGATTTCGGTGAGCGTTTCGCCTTCGGCGCCTCTTGCGAGTGTTTCGAGCGCTACCTGTAGGCATGCTGGCGAGATGACAAAGCTACTCTTTTTGTATAGCCGAACTCGAGCAGCTGTGCGGCGATGGAGTAGAGGCCAGATTTGAGCGTCTTGGGATTTTCGTTGCTTTTATGCACGTTCTGCTCCGAAATTATATGAGAATAGCTACTGGGATAATACGGACAACAGAAAGAGTGTTAAAGCTCTCTTTCTATCATTACTTACATAAACTGAAACCAAATTGGGTGACCTGTTTCCATTGCCTTGGTACAAAGCCTCTGCGTACATAAAAGAGCAACGTGTTCTACCCAATAGCTAAGATTCCAGGTACCAAACTTATTGAAATCAGTTTTGAACCATTCGATATTCCTACGCTCCTCATCCGTCAGTTCATTGAATCTCTTTTGGATGACCTTCAAAACGGTTGGGGCACAATCAGCGGGATAGAATCCATAATAAGGATCTCCTTGTGGCTCTACCTTTGCTTCCTTAAAAATATCCTGAAATTCATCTATAACGGAACTTGAGCGGATCGCCTTGATAAACACGCCTCGTTCGTGTTCACAAAGGTGTTCCATCCGATCCATAAACTCATAGTACCCCATCCCAAATTTCTTGCGAACCGCTTCATCTGAGAAGGGGCCATTCGATATCTCGCTGAAAGATCTGGATGAGAGCCAACCTTCCGCATCGATGTAAAGGTCTTCATATGGAACGGGATAGTTAATAAGCTTTCCCTATTCATAGCAAGTGCATCTTACAAATGCAAAGCCATCCATCGTCAATCCTTCTGTTTACTTTTTCTTTAATCTTAATGGATCTTACTATACGCTCATCATAGCAGCACGACGGGAGTGCAGAGCACGTTCCTGCTCATCGTTGAAGTCAGCAATGATCCTGTCAAGTGCAGTCACAGCCTCCTGTTTATCGTGAGGCAAGTTTGCCTTGAAGTAGATGCTACTTGCTGCGGTACCGGAATCAACCACAATTTGGTTGTCCAAGTTTGCGATAAGTTCACGCATTTCCTGCAAACGTTCCTTCTCGGTAGCCTCCGTGAACTCACCTGAAAGCATTTGGTCATAGAGCTTTGTTCCTGGTAGAACGGATACGTTCGTGTAAATCATGTAATACGGATGAATCTGATTGAAGACTTCCGCACTCTTCCGGGCGCTTTCCACCAACTTGCCTGCCCCGAGCAGGCCGCCTAGATAGATCATGCGATATGTCAATCCGGCCTTGTCGAGCTTTTGACATTCGCGCACGATATCGACGGCTGTGTAGCCCTTGTTTACAAAGGTCAGCGCTTCGTCATCGCCTGTCTCGATACCGATCATGACTTCGTCTATGCCGTGTTCCTTTATGGCGCGCAGGTCATCGATGGATTTGCGGCGGAAGTCATTAATGCGCGCATAGGTGCTTACACGCGCCTGGGGGTAATACGTGCGGAATAAGTCGCCCAGCTCTATGAGGCGTTTCGTTGGAAGGGCAAAAGGGTTTCCGCCCGAGGCCCAGATCTTGTGTACGTGAGGTAGCTGCTGCTTGGCTTCCTTCAGCTGTTCTTCGACTTGCTCATTTGAGGCAATCCATAGCGGTGTATCCTTATAGAAGTTGCAAAACGTGCATCTATTGTGCGTGCATCCAGCAGTTACCTCGATAAACAGACTGTCAGCGTCGGTTTGGGGTCTAACAATAGGTCCGTGCCATTCCATGGTGCTTCTCCTTTTTATGTAAAGTGTTGGCAGGGTAGTGCGCTTCCTTGGAGTGCTTTATACCCGAATATATCTATACTTTTCGATATGTCAATATATTTTATTGACAATTCGAAATATCACGATATGATGGAACCATGAAAAACATAGTGGACATATTCAAAGCACTTTCTAACGAGAAACGCCTGCAAATTCTGGAATGGTTACGTGATCCCGCGTCCAACTTTCCTCCTCAGGGTCTGCATATTCCCGAAGGGGATAGTTTCCCTCGTAGTCGCTCGGGTCATGGGCGGCCATCTGCGCCTCGAGATCGGCCTTCT
>OKOR01000173.1_pt1 | contig 24807 bp, 18 predicted proteins | sample 1614771 | NCBI WGS metagenome assembly OKOR01 (sample SAMN04436970, study PRJEB24849) | human gut metagenome | biome: human gut; feature: NICU; material: stool | host: Homo sapiens | place: USA: Saint Louis, MO | collected 2010-03-22
ACCGCGCCAGACACATTCCGGCTCCACCGACGTGAATGATGCGCATCCTCTCCCCCGCCGGGCGGTGGACATCGAGATGATCAGCGATGCGTTCCGTGTAGTCGAACTCGAGATGAGTGGGGTCATCCGGGTCAATCCAGGACTGATCAGCCCCGCCGACGCGGACAATCCATGCTCCTGGGGTGTCTGGATCGGGCACGAGACGCTCGTGTCGCTGGTGGGGGTCAGGGGCAAGCACGGGCTCGACCCTATCGGGGCTGTCGACGCTATTCGTCGCTACCCTTTCCCCTGCTGGTCCAGTTGCGACCTGGTCCAGCGTTGCGAGCCCGCCCGGGACGACCCCCCGTCGGGCGCGCACCGACTGTTCGTCCTTTCGTCCACCCGCGTTCACAAACCCGTGGGACCGCCGTCGCACCCGTTTGCTCTGATGAAATGCGCGGCTGTGACGGAGTGTCCAGCCATGAGTGTCGAGGAGTCATACACATGTCGTCGATCAGTCGTCGCCACCTCATCCTGGGCGGGGCCGCCATCACCCTGGCCGGGGTAGCCGTTCACAAGGGCTGGCCAGCCAACGCTGCCCCTTACACCACCACCGGGGTGGTCGAGGATGGGCCCGGTATCCGTGGCTGCATCGTCTTGCTGCCCGACACCCAGTTCTATTCACGATACGGCGTCGCCACCGCCGACCTCTTCACCAAGCAGTACCCCGGACTACCCAACCCGTATGACTGCCAGACGAAGTGGATCGCCGATAACACGAAGACCTACCGGATCGAGATGACTCACCACTTGGGTGACGTCGTCGATCAGTCCGGCGATGGCCACGAGGACCAGTTCGTCGTCGCCTCCCGCGCCATGAAGATCATAGACGACGCCAAGGTGCCGTACTCGATCATCCCCGGCAACCACGACGTCGCTAACGACTTCAAGTACTACCGCACGTGGTTCCCGAAGTCTCGGCAGAAGTCGTCGCCCAGTTTCAAGGCCATGGGCCCCAGCGGACTGTCCAACTGGCACGCATTCTCCGTCGCCGGAGTACCGATGATGGCGGTCAACGTCCCGTGGGGTTCCGACACTGCCGACCTCGACTGGGCCGAGTCGGTGCTCAACGCCCACCCGACGGTGCCGACAATCATCACGACCCACCAGATCATCGACATCTCGCCGGAGGGGACCGCCCTGTCGACCGCCTTCGGCCAGCGCATCTGGGACCGCCTCGTCAAGACCCACAACCAGGTGTTCCTCACCGTCAACGGTCACCACCACGGAGCGACGAACCGCATCCTCACCAATGACGCCGGTCAGCCGGTGTTCCAGCAGCTCCTCGACTACCAGATGGCCTACCAGGGTGGCAACGGACTCATGGCACTCATGGAGTTCGACTTCACCCACAACCAGTTGTCGCAGACGGCCTTCTCACCGTGGGTGCCGCTCAAGGGAGCCAAGGCCAACTCCTTGGACCGCGCCCTGCTGGAGGGCCCCGGCGACACGTGGTCGACGCACTTCGACTTCGCATCCCGGTTCGCCTCCTTCGGCGCTGACTTCCACCCTACCGGCGAGGTTCCCTCGGCCACCAAGGCGCTGCGCGACCATCTTCTGAAGACCTTTACCCCGATCGCCGAGCTGCCGCTCGTGCCACCGGTTAACGATCAGGACTACCCCAAGGTTCCCGGCACCGTGGCACACTGGCGGCCGACGTCGGTCGACGGGGAACTCATCGAGAAGGACATCACCGAGAGCGGCAACGACATGAAGCTCAGGGTGGCCGGCCTCGCACCGGACTCGGCCGCCCTCGTCGACGATCACATGAACTACTCGTCCGGCATGCAGGCCATCAAGCTCGTACCGGCGTCCAAGGGCAACTTCTCGTACTTCGCCACGAGCAAGGACGCCCCCATCAACAAGGAACGGTTCACGAAGGGCTACACCTTCGAAACCTTCATCAATATCGACAAGGACTACAGCGACCCCAACTACTGGAGCGCCTTCCTGAGCCGAGGCGGCACGCGCAACGACCTGCCGAACTTCAACGTCCCCGGTGCCGACGACAGTGATCTGGACGAGCCGCCGATGGCAGGGGCGATCTCAAGCCTCAAGGAGATCCAGTGGGCGTTCACCGACATCGCCCCCGTCGGCATGGGCTACTCTGACTGGTCCGGCGACGTCGACCTGGGCAAGTGGTACCACATCGCGGTCGTCGACGACCCTGCCGAGGGTTCGGTCGTCATGTACGTCAATGGCGTACCCATGCTGCGCAACCAGTACGGCACCAAGGGGCAGGCCCACGGCATCAACGGCTTCGACGACCTGCCGTGGATCATCGGAGGCAGCATTTACGGCGGCGCCATGGACAAGGGCTTCTTCGGGCTCATCGGTGAGATGCGCTTCATCGACCATCCGACCACGCCTGAGCATTGGCTCACGGCGCGCGCCACCAAGTCTTCTCCCACGCCGTCTTCCTCCACGACGCCGACCTCGACCTCTACCACCACCCCGTCGGGAACGGCATCCTCGACCCCGTCGGCAACGACACCCTCGACGCAATCGCCCGCGGCCCCATCGTCTGGACCCTCGGTGACGGCACCGTCGATCTTCCCGGGCCGCCGCGCCCCGCGTCCGTCGAGGTTGCCGCGCACCGGTCGCTGAGACCGGCACATCGCTGACCCGTCATCGGCTCGTCAGGCCATCGGAGCCCGCGGCGACGTCGAAGGTGACGATGCCACCGTCCTGCACCTGGCCGGAGAGCACCTTGCGAGCCAACTGGTCCTCAATGGTGGTCTGCACCAGACGACGCAGCGGTCGGGCACCGTAAACCGGATCGAATCCCGTAGTCGCTAGCCACTCCTTCGCAGCATCAGTGGTCTCGACGGTGATCCTGCGATCAGCAAGCCTCGAGTTCAACTTGGCCAGGTTCGTCTCGACGATCCGAGCAAGATCCTCACGGGAGAGCGGGTCGAACATCACGACGTCGTCGAGTCGGTTCAGGAACTCGGGACGGAATGCCGCACGCACCGCATTCATGACGGCTTCGTGCTTGGCCTTGTTGTCGAGGTCAGGATCAGACAGGAACTGGCTGCCGAGGTTGCTCGTCAGTACCAGGATGGTGTTTCGGAAGTCGACCGTACGACCCTGACCGTCGGTGAGACGGCCGTCATCGAGCACCTGCAGCAGGATGTTGAAAACGTCCGGATGGGCCTTCTCCACCTCGTCGAGGAGGATGACCGAGTACGGACGACGCCGCACGGCCTCGGTGAGCTGGCCTCCCTCCTCGTATCCGACGTAGCCCGGAGGGGCACCGACCAGGCGCGAGACGGAGTGTTTCTCCATGTACTCGCTCATGTCGATGCGGACCATGGCGGTCTCGTCGTCGAAGAGGAACTGGGCCAGGGACTTGGCCAGCTCGGTCTTGCCGACGCCGGTCGGTCCGAGGAAGAGGAAAGACCCGGTGGGCCGGTTCGGGTCGGAGATGCCCGCCCGGGAACGACGCACCGCGTCCGACACCGTCTTGACGGCGCGCTCCTGACCGATGAGGCGTTCGTGCAGACGCTCCTCCATGTGGAGCAACTTCTCCTGCTCGCCCTGCATCATTCGACCGACGGGGATGCCGGTCCACGAGGACACGACCTCGGCGATGTCGGAGGTGCCGACCTCCTCGGAGACCATCCGGGAGCCGTTCTCCTCGGCCTTGTCAGCCGCCTCAGCCTCCTTCTCCAGGGCCGGGATCTGGCCGTAGAGGATCTCGGAGGCCTTGCCGAAGTCACCCTCACGCTGGTACTTCTCGGCGGCGGTGCGCAACTGATCGATGCGAGTCTTGAGCTCGCCGACCTCATTGAGGCTGGCCTTCTCGGCCTCCCAGCGGGTCTCGAGCCCGCGCAGGGTCTCCTCCTTGTCGGCCATCTCGGCGCGCAGCCTCTGCAGACGCTGCTTGCTGGCCGGGTCCTCCTCCTTCTCGACGGCGAAGATCTCCATCTTCATGCGGTCGACCTCACGACGCAGGGTGTCGATCTCCTCCGGGGAGGAGTCGATCTCCATGCGAAGACGGGAGGCAGCCTCGTCAATCAGGTCAATGGCCTTGTCAGGGAGCTGACGCGCGGTGATGTACCGGTTGGACAGGCTGGCGGCCGCGACGAGGGCACCGTCGGTGATGCGCACCTTGTGATGGGCCTCGTAACGCTCCCGCAGACCACGCAGGATGGCGATAGTGTCCTCCACCGAGGGTTCACCGACGAAGACCTGCTGGAAACGACGTTCCAGGGCGGGGTCCTTCTCGATGTGCTCGCGGTACTCGTCAAGGGTGGTCGCGCCGATCATCCGCAGCTCACCGCGAGCCAGCATGGGCTTGAGCATGTTGCCGGCGTCCATGGCGCCTTCACCAGAAGCTCCGGCACCGACGACGGTGTGCAGCTCGTCGATGAAGGTGATGACGTGCCCCTCGGCCTCCTTGATCTCGTTGAGGACGGCCTTGAGACGTTCCTCGAACTCACCACGGTACTTGGCGCCCGCGACCATCGAGGACAGGTCCAGGGAGACGACCCGGCGACCCTTCAGGGAGTCGGGGACGTCCCCGGCCACCACTCGCTGAGCCAGCCCCTCGACGACGGCGGTCTTGCCGACGCCGGGCTCGCCGATGAGGACCGGGTTGTTCTTGGTGCGTCGCGCCAGCACCTGGACGACGCGACGGATCTCCTGGTCGCGACCGATGACTGGGTCGAGCTTGCCAGAACGAGCGCGCTCGGTGAGATCGACGGAGTACTTGGCCAGGGCGGACTCTCCACCCTCGGACTCCTCGGAGGTGACGCGACGGTCACCACGTCCCTCGTTGAAGGCGGACGCCAGGGAATCGGGCTTGAGGCCGAGACCCGCGAGACCGCTCTGGACGTCGGAGGGAACCGCCGTCAGGGAGATGAGGAGGTGTTCGGTGGCGACGAAGGAGTCACCCATGGCCTCAGCACGGTTCTGTGCGTCGGCAATCACCCGAGCAAGGGCACCCGAGAGCTGTGGCTGGGCGACGGATGCCCCCGAGCTCGATGGCAGGGCGCGCATGGCGGTGGTTGCGACGGCGTCAACCCGTTGCGGATCGATGCCCAGGCCAGCCACCAGAGGGCCGACGGTGTTGTCCGGGATGGTGAGAAGAGCATGGAGAAGATGCGAAGGCTCCACGGACGGATTCCCGTGGGCCAACGCGTGCCGAGTGGCGGCGGTGACCGCGTCACGGCTCATCGTGGTGAGATTGGTGTCCATTACCTGCCTCGCTGAAGTTGAGTTGCTATGACTCAAGTATGGACCTTCATGCGGCACAGTCAAGTGTGGTTGAGTCCCATCGACTCAACTCTGCCGACAGCAGAGGAGCGCACCACGTCACAACCACCAGATCCCCTTGTCACCGACACAATATGGCGACGCCGTACCTAACAGCACGGCGTCGCCGATTGTCATCGCTGCGACAGCGGCGGCCTCAGGAGCCGTCGAGACGCGCTCACAGGTGGGGTTTCACCTGAGTGTTGTAGATGTTCTCGAGGGTGGAACGCAGCTTGGTCATGGCCGGCTTCAGCTCGGCACCCTGCTGGATGACCGAGGCGATGGCCTTGGCGATCTCCTGATCGCCACCGGGCAGGAAGACGCGAGCGTAGTCCTGCGGACGGGTGGCGTCGAGCTGCTTGATGGCCTCACCGATGAGCGGGTTCTCCTTGAGCAGCTTGGAGGTGTCGGAATCGTTGCAGACCGGCATGTAACCGGTGGCAGCGGAGAAATCGACGGTGTTCTCGGCATTGGTGAGGAAGCCGATGAACTTGGCGGCGGCCAGCTGCTTCTCCTTGCTGGAGCGAGAGCAGATGGCCACACCGGCACCACCGGTCGGGCAGACCGGCTTCTCGACGGCAGGTCCACCGGGCAGGAACCCGACGCCGACCTCGAACTTGTTGCCGACGGCCTTCTGGACGCCGACGAGCGAGCCGGTGGAACCGATGGTGGCCGAGCAGGCGCCGGCAGCCATGTCGTCGGTGGACTCGTTGGAGGAGACTCCGGCCCACTTCTCCTTGAGGACCGCGTCACGAACGACCGTCAGGGCCTCGATGGACTCGTCGGAGTCACAGATGATGTCGAAGGAGTCCTTCTTGGACCAGCCGCCGCGGTATCCCCACAGGATGTTCTGCAGGGTCCAGCCGGCGTAGTCGGTGACCGACGGGAACTGGTAGGCGTGCTGAGCTCCGGTCTTGGCGTCCTGCAGCTTCTTGGCCCAGGTCCTCCACTCGTCCCAGGTCTTCGGGGCGCGGTCGGGCAGACCGGCAGCCTTGAAATGGTTCTTGTTGTAGTAGAACAGCGGGGTCGAGCGGGAGAAGGGCAGGGCGTACAGGTTGTCCTTGTAGCAGTAGTCGTCGATGAGGCCCTTGCGGTAGACCGAGACGTCAACCTTGGCAGCCTTGAGCAGGTCGTCCAGCGGAGCGATGGCGTCCTGCATGTAGTAGCGGAACCACCAGACGTCGGAACCGATGATGACGTCAGGGGTGTCCTTGCCGGTCAGCGCGGTCTGGAACTTCTGCGCAACCTCCTCGTAGGAGGAGCCGGCCGGGACGATCTTGACCGAGATCCCTTCCTTGGCCCTGAAATCGTCGCAGATCTTCTTGGTGACGTCACCGGATCCCCCGGGATTGTTGGTCCAGAAGGTGATGTCGGTGGCGGGCTTGACGTCGGCGTAGTCAACCTTCTCGGCAGCCTTGGAGGCTCCCTTGCTGGAGGAGCTGACGGCGGAGGGGCCCGAGCACGCGGCCAGGCCGAGGGTTCCGGCCCCGAGGGCCGCCATGGTCAGCAGCCGACGACGGCTGATGGAATTGAGGTCGGACACGGTGATGCTCTCCTTGTGGATCGAGTCGAACGTGGAAACGGAGTGGATGGAAACTCGTGCCGGAAGGGAGACCGGCAGCGTCACTGGACCAGCGGACGCAGGTCACTTGACCGCGCCCTGGGTGAGTCCGGCGACGAGGTAACGCTGGAGCAGGACGAAGATGAGGAGCACTGGCAGGATGACGAAGACGGCACCGGCCATGAGGATCGGGTAGACGCCGGCGTCGGAGTCGACGGCCTGCAGTGCGGTCAGACCCACCGGGAGCACCATCCGTGAGGTGTCCGAGGTGATGACCAACGGCCAGATGTAGTTGTTCCACTCGTCGACGATCGTCACCAGGGCGACCGTCGCGATGGCGGGAGCTGACATCGGGATGACCATCGTGAACAGCCGGGTCATGTGACCAGCCCCGTCGACCTCAGCGGCCTCCATGACCTCACCCGGCAAGGACAGGAAGTGCTGACGTAACAGGAACGTCCCGAAGGCCGTACCCAGGCCGGGGAAGATGATGCCCCAGTAGGTGTTCACTCCCCCGAGCTGGGAGATGAGGACGTAGTTCGGGACCAGGGAGACCTGGGCGGGAACCATGAGGGCGACGAGAACCAGGATGAAGATGATCTTGCGTCCCGGGAAGTGCAGGAAGGCGAAGGCATAGGCACTGGTACAGGCCAGGACGAGCTTGACCGTCGCGCCAATGGCGGTGACGATCACGGTGTTGAGGAACAGCTGCGGGAAGTCGATGGTCCGGGAGGCCTGACGGTAGGCGTCGAAACTCCAGTGATGGGGCCACCAGACGACGTCCTGGCCGACGATCTCGGACGGGGTCTTAAAGGATCCCAGCACCATCCACAGCAGTGGCAGGACGACGATGAGGGCGGCCAGAATCATCGGCAGGTAGCCCGTGAAGGCCTTGGAAACACCGGACTCGGCCCCCACGACCGACTCGTCGACCTTGTGAGGACGGCGGATGTCGGCGCGACGAACGGCAGCATTCAAGCTCACGAGTAGTGCACCTGCCTTTCGAGGAAGCGCATCTGGATGACGGTGAGGATGAGCAGGATGACGACGAGGACCGTCGACTGAGCGGCCGAGTAACCGGCGCGGTTGTACGTTCCGAAAGCCTGGATGTACGAGGAGTACATGAGGGTCGAGGTGCCCTGACCCAGCGGGGTCATGATCTTGATGATGTCGAAGGCCTGCAGGGAGGACAACATCGTCGTCAGGGTGAGGAAGAAGGTCGTCGGGGACAGCAGCGGCCAGACCACCGAGCGGAAGGTGTGGCGACGGGAGGCGCCGTCGAGTGCTGCCGCCTCGAGCAGATCGCGCGGAATGCCCTGCAGGGCTGCCAGGTAGATGACCGCGCAGTAGCCGAGGTTCTTCCAGACGTAGACGATGATGACCATCACCAGAGCCAGATGCGGGTTGTTGAACCACTGCGGCACCGGAAGGTGCATTCCCCGCAGAATTGCGGAGAGGACGCCGGTGACGGGGTCGAAGATGAACATCCACACCATGCCGATGCCCACACCGGAAAGGACGTACGGTGCGAAGACGACGGCTCGGGCGACATTGCGTCCCACCAGTTGACGGTTGAGGACGACGGCCAGGCCGAGGCCGATGAGCATGGAGAATCCGACGGTGGCGACGGTGAAGATGAGGGTCGTCGTCAGGACGGTGCCGGCGTCGCGAGTGAAGAACTCGACGTAGTTCTGCAGCCCGACCCAAGTGGCATTGGCCGAACCGAGGGTCCAGTCGAGAGCCGAGTAGTAGATGTTCAGGAAGAACGGTCGGTAGACGAACAGTGCAATGAGGATCGCGTTCGGGGCCACGAAAGCCAGGAAGAGCAATGCCTCCCGTCGCATTCTGCGGCTTGGGCGGCGTCTGGGCACTCGATGTGGCGTGGCCGTGGACGTGATTTGTGAGGTGGCCGTCGACCTGGCTTGCGGCACTGGGTCCGACGACGGTGACGTCACCGTTCCAGGCGACGTCGCGCCCACCGGCACGGCTTCGTCGACTCCGATGTTCACCCACCCTCCTCGGGGTCTCATTGCCGCTCTCTCACAGGCAGCACCAAGGAAGGACACTAGGAAGCCGAGATGTCATCATCTCGATGATCAGATGACATGGACCAGGCCCCAAGATGAACTCTTATGCCAAATTGTCGGGAAGATCACGAAAATGAACCCCTTTTTCGTGATACACGGGGTCTTCAGGTGGCGTCATGACACCATTTCATGGCAGCCGAAAGGCAGTTTCGTGAAGGTATGAAACTTGTCAGTCAGACAATAATTTTTCGAGTTTGTCAGCCGTGTCCTGCCAATCCGTGACGGCGACGCACGGGATGCCCATGACCTTGACGGGGTAGTCGTTACCGTGCTCGTCAAGGCGATCCCCGTAGAAGAGCACGTCCTCCTTGGACAGGCCCGTCACAGCGAGCAACTTGCCCATCCCGAAGGACTTGTCGCGGCCGACGCGGGTGATGTCGACGGAGGTGGATCCGCCGGCGCGCACCTCGAGGTCCGGAAGCTTCGCCGCCACGACCTCGCGGAGCTTGAGCTTCTTCTCACCGCTGGGATCCCACGCCTTCTTGGCATCGACGGGGGCCTGCTGCCCCAGGGCGGAGAAGGTGATCTGGGACTCTCGATCCTCCAACCTCGGCCCCCAGGTGTGCTCCTCCCACAACCCCAGGTCACGGGCGCAGGTCTCGACGGCATCGATAGCGCGGGACTTCTCGTCCTCGGTCAGCGCCTCGACGTAGATACGCTGCCATTCGCCGTCAACGCAGCGGAAGTACTGGGTGCCGCAGGCGGGCAGCAGGTGGAGACGATCCAGGCGGGAGGCATTGACGTCGTCAAGGGCCTCGACGACCTGAGTACGGAACTGGCCGAACTGACCGCCGGAGATGACACAGACGCTGGTGTGATCCAGCAGCCGCGACATGATGCGCGCCATGGGCTCAGGGAGACGAGTCTTCGAGGGGGCCAGGGTGTCGTCCAGATCGAACGCGACAAGTTTGGGGATCATAGCAGCACTCTACAAGGCGGGCAGGCCTTCACACCACCATTCACCCTGTTCCGAAGCCGTTTGCGTCCAACCGGAGCCACTCTGCGTGACGAGGCGGGGTCATCACCCATGTCACGACAACGGGCCCGCGAGTTTCCTCGCAGGCCCGTCGTACGACGAAGGGTCAGGACACCGAAGCAGCGTAAATCGAATCGATGGAGCTGCGGAGGGTCTCGTCGAACTCCTCCTGGGACTGGCCGTGGCTCAGCCCCTCGGCGAGAGCACGCGAGAAACTCGCGATCAGTCCGTGGTTGCGAGCCAGCTTCTCGTTGGCCTCCTCACGGGAGTAGCCACCGGACAGAGCCACAACACGAAGAACCTTCGGATCCGCGATGAGATCGGTGTACAGGTCATCGGTCGTCGGAATCGTCAGCTTCAGCATGATCCTGGCGTCGAGAGGCAGGGCGTCGATGTGCTCACGGATGAGGTTGTGCAGCCTCTCCTCCGCCTTCTGCTTGTTCGGGGCGTGGATGTCGACCTCGGGCTCGAGGATCGGCACCAAGCCAGCGGCGCGGACCTGTTCACCGAGCTCGAACTGCTGATCGACGATCTTCTTGATGCCGTCCTTGTCGTCATCAAGAATGACCGAGCGCTCCTTGGTGCCAAAGATGTGCTTCTCCTCGACAGCGCGATGAAGGAGCTCGTCAAGACCGGGGATCGGCTTCATGACGCGGACGTGGGACTCCTCGTCGGCCAAACCCTTGTCGATCTTGAGGAAGGGGACGATGCCCTTTTTCTGCCACAGGAAATCACCGGTGGGAATTCCCTCGATCTCACGATCCATCGTCATCTCGAACAGAATCGCGGCGAGAATGTGGTCGCTGGTGAACGACGGGCTGGTGATGATCCTGGTCCGCATCTCGTGGACGAGATCGAACATCTTGTCCTTGTCGTCGCCGTAGACCTCGGGCTCCACCCCGTACGCCTTGAGAGCCTTCGGTGTGGAGCCTCCGGACTGGTCCAGAGCGGCAATGAATCCGGGCGCAGTTCCCATACGTTCAGTCTGCTGGGCGCACGCATCAGTAGCTGTCATAGCGACATCTCCTTCGACTTCGATGGCGTCTTCCAACGTACCCGAAAAAGCCGGACGGAAAAGCCTAGCGAGGTATTTCGTGCCATCCTCGCGCCATCCTCACCAAGCCGGGAGCGTGACGGTTTCCAATGTCGATCCGATCAACGGTGACGGCGATGAGCGTGGCCGATCCGGTATCGGTCATCACCTGGACGAAACCGTGCAAAACCGGGCCTGGGGTACTCAGTTGAGGCGCTCCCTCAGTGCTCGGTATCCACTCAGTTCCGACGAAGTGGTCCGCACCGGGTACCGCGAACGCATCTGCCAGATCGGTCCGGTCCGCATCAAGCATGTGGACGATGACGCGGGCCCCCTCCTTCAGAGCCGCCAAGGTCGTCGAGCCATTACCCATCGACACCGAGACGACGGCAGGCACGACCGACACCGATGCCAGGGAGGACACCGTCAGCCCCTCCGGACCAGCTGCACCCATCGTCGTCAGGATTGCCACGCCGGCGGGATGTCCGCGGAAAGCGGTCGCCAGCTCAGTGGCCAATTCGTGAGTTGGGCTCGGTGTGGGGTTCGGCGTCGTCACGCCCTGAGTTTGTCATCAATCTCACGAAGGACGCCAGACAGTTTCACTCAGGGATCATTTACCTCATGATCGTCGCGACGACGAGGACGACGTTGAGAGCTGACACCGCGACGACGACCGTCCACGAGATGACGGACATGACGCGGCCATTCGCCCATTGACCTACCAAGCGTCGGTCCCCCGTGAACCGCGCCAGTGGCACGAGGGCCAGCGGCAACCCCATGCTCAGGAGGACCTGGCTGAGGACGAGGGCCCTGGTCGGATTCGCTCCCGACGCCAGGATGATGAGGGCCGGGATGATCGTCACGAGCCGGCGGACGAGCATGGGAACTCTCATGTGGAGCAGCCCTGCCATGATCTCGGCCCCGGCATAAGCACCTACCGACGTCGAGGCCAACCCCGACGCGAATAGTCCGATGGCGAAGATGACCCCGATCGTCGACCCCAAGGAGGAGCTGATGGCCGCGTGGGCCTCGGTGATGCCGTCAATCCCCTCGACTCCCTGCAAGCTCGCCGCTGCCAGCAGCAGCATCGCGATGTTCACCGATCCGGCCAACACCAGGGAGACCGCGACGTCCCATCGCGTCGCTTTGAGAAGTCTGGAGATATGGCCCGGCCGATCATTCACCCCGTGACGATCTCGCACCAGTGAGGAGTGCATGTACACCGCGTGTGGCATGACGGTGGCGCCCAGCATCGATGTGGCCAACATGACCGTTTCGGTGCCTTCGAACCTCGGGATCATGCCGGAGGCAATTCCGCTCCACGACAGGGGCGAGAAGGCCAGTCCTGCCGTGAAGCCAATGGCGACGACCACGAGCATCCCGATGATGACGATCTCGAAAGTACGCTGCCCGTGACGAGACGGGATTGCCAGGATCGCCAGGGACAGCGCCCCAGTGATGAGACCTCCGACGAGCAGTGGTAGGCCGAAGAGCATCTCCAAGGCCACTGCCCCACCAATGACCTCGGCCAGGTCCGTCGCAGCCGCGACCAGCTCGGCCTGGAACCAGAAGGCCAGCCGACTGCTTCGACGTGGTAGAGCGTCCCCGACGAGCTCAGGAAGGGAATGGCCAGTGACCAGTCCCAGCTTGGCCGACAGATATTGCACCAGCATCGCCATGACGTTGGCGACGACCAGCACCCACACCAGCAGGTAGCCATAGCCAGCCCCTGCCGAGAGGTTCGCGGCGACGTTCCCGGGATCGACATACGCCACGGCCGCGACGAAGGCCGGGCCCATCAGGCGTATCAGTCGGGAACGGTTCTGCACACCGCAATCATGGCCCCTCGGCCACGGACCTCCCAGCGGAGCCACAACCAACGGCCAGGTTTTCGGAGAGAGCTGAACGGTCACGGATGGTCGGATCCTCCTTAAATCCACCGACGGAAGGATGTGGCTCATCCCTTCTGGCCGTAGGGTCAGAACGGTGAGCAGCACTTCCGTCCCCACACGTCGTCCCCCGGGACGTCTGCGTCGTGGCTATCGGTGGTTGCGCGCGCACCCCATGATCCTCGACTCGGTGTTCGTCTTCGTCGTCGTTGTGATCACCGTGATGTCCTGGGCTCAGCAAGACCATGTCACTGCCCATCAAATATGGATGCTCGTGCTGGTCCTCGCGGTTGCAGCCTCCTGGGTGTGGGCCCGCACCAGGCCGGAGATCACGGCGGCAGTACTGGTCGGCTCACACCTCGTCCAGCTTGCGATGACGACCGACCCGTGGCCGCAGAACGTTCTGGTACCCATCATCCTGTACCAACTCTCGCTGAAGACCGAGAGACCACGGCGCAGCTTCTGGCTCGCACTGTGCTTCGTCGCCCCGATCGCCGCCGCGGTGAGTTGGGGATTCGACCCCAGGTCCGATCTGAACACGCATACGAAGCTGCTGCGCTCCGGCATCATCGCGATCGGGTGCATGGCATGTTGTCTGGCATCCTGGTTCGCCGGAAGTGCGGCTCGGGATCGTCGCCAGACCATGGAGGCGTTGCGCCAACGCGCCATCGATCTGGAACGCGAACGCGACCAGGGCATCCGTCTTGCCACTCAGGAGGAACGCGCCAAGATCGCCCGGGACATGCACGACATCGTCGCCCACTCCCTGTCGGTCATCGTGGTGCAGGCCGACGGTGGCTCCTACCTCGCCCACCACGAGGAGGTCGGCGACGCCGAGACCCGTCTGGCGGCCAGCGCCCAGGCACTCGACACGATCGCCACGACCGCCCGTCACGCCCTCGACGAGACCCGTCGTCTCGTCGGGGTGCTGCGCGACGACGACTCCGCCCCCGAACTCGCCCCCACCCAGGGCCTTGACGACATTCCTCGTCTGGTCGAGGAGATGAAGGGAGCGCTGTCCATCGACCTCAGGGTCGAGGGCGACCCGGAATGCCACGAACCCCTCTCCCAGGGCGCCCAGCTGGCCTGTTACCGCGTCGTCCAGGAAGCCCTCACCAACGTCCTCAAGCACGGCGGTCCTGCCGCCACCGCCCAGGTCATCGTCAGCCATCACCCCGGCAACGTCACCCTGGAGATCCTCGACGACGGGCGAGGAGCCGGAGTAACTGGCATCGAGCGGGCCGACGGGGCAGGGCATGGCCTGGTGGGGATGCGCGAACGTATGTCCGCTTGGGGTGGCACTCTTGAGGTGGGAAGTCGCCCGGACCACGGGTTCCGAGTCCACGGCGTCATCCCCACCCATCAATCATCAGTAATCGTCAGTCCGAGCCCCGGAGGACCATGCCATGACCGACCCGATCCGACTCCTCCTGGCCGATGACCAGCAGATGGTTCGTGCCGGATTCCGCCTGGTCCTCGATGCCCAGCCCGACATGACCGTCGTCGGGGAGGCCAACACCGGCGCCGAAGCCGTCACCCTCGTCGATGAGCTGTCCCCCGACGTCGTCCTCATGGACATCCGGATGCCCATCCTCGACGGCCTGGGCGCCACCGAGAAGATCATGGTCGCCCACCCTGAGGCCAGGATCCTCGTCCTGACGACCTTCGACCTTGACGAGTACGTCCATGCTGCCCTGCGCGCCGGAGCGTCCGGATTCATGCTCAAGGACGCCGGACCGACGGAACTGCTGGCCGCCATCCGAGCGGTTCGTGACGGCGACTCGGTCGTCGCCCCGTCGGCCACCCGGCGTCTCATCGAACGCTTCATCCCTCGTCAAGGGGAGGGCGCGCCGACAATGACCGACCCCAAGCTCATAGACTCCTTGTCCGACCGGGAGCGCGAGGTGCTCACCTGCGTCGGCGAAGGGCTGGCGAACGCCGAGATCGCCGAGCGGCTCTACTTGGCCGAGACGACCGTCAAGACCCACATCGGGCACATCCTGTCCAAACTCAGCCTGCGTGACCGGGTCTCCATGGTCATCACTGCCTACGACGCCGGACTGGTTCGACCCGGTCGCTGACCTTTCGGACATGAGGGCCCTCAGCCCGGTCCTTCCGCCGACGAGCTGGATCCTCCTGCAGTAGGAGAGCAGGAACCGTTCCCGGGACTGATGTGTGACGAGGGACAACGCCCATAGCGTCAAAGGCGTTGTTGCACCTCGACACAGGAGTTCTCATGTCTGCCTCAGCGCCGGCCGCATCCTCGACGACCGTCCCCAGCGCGGTCCGCACCCTTGACCTCACCAAGACCTACGGCTCGGGAGCCACCCTTGTGCGGGCGCTGCGCTCCGTGACCCTCGACATCCCGGCCGGGCGCTTCACCGCCATCATGGGGGCGTCGGGTTCGGGCAAGTCGACCCTGCTGCACTGCATGACGGGTCTGGACTCCCCCACCTCTGGACGGGTGTGGATCGGCGACACCGAGATCACTCACCTCGACGACGACGCCCTCACCCGGCTGCGTCGCGACCACGTCGGATTCGTGTTCCAGTCCTTCAACCTCATGCCGACGCTGACGGCCACCGACAACATCATGCTGCCGCTGAGGCTGTCCCACCGCAAGGTCGACAAGGAGTGGTTCGACCACATCACCGGGATGCTCGGCCTCACCGAGCGCCTTCGCCACAAGCCGTCGGAGCTGTCGGGCGGCCAGCAGCAGCGCGTTGCCGTCGCCCGTGCCCTGGTGACCCGTCCGGACGTCATCGTCGCCGACGAGCCCACCGGCGCCCTCGATTCGGAGGCCAGCGACGACCTGCTCGACTTCCTGCGCCACTGCGTCGACGACCTCGGCCAGAGCGTCGTCATGGTCACCCACGACCGCGACGCCGCCGCCAGGGCCGACGACATCGTCACCGTCGCTGACGGCCAGGTTTCCACCACTCGTGGGCAGGAGGTGTTGGCATGATTCATGAACGTCGTCGTCTCATTCCCACGATGATCGCCGTCATCATCGGGGTGGCCTTCATGGCCAGCACCCTGATGTTGATGGATTCGATCAAGGCTTCCACGTTGCGGACCCAGGCGGCAGCCGTCGGGGATGCCGCCGTAGTCGTGACTGGCAAGGACAAGACCATTGCCCAGACCACCGTTGACAAGGTCGCCAAGGTCGATGGTGTGACCTCGGTCGAGGCCACCCGCAACGTCTTCCTGCAGCGCACCGACAACGGGCAGTCCGCCTATGTCTCCGGCCACCTCATACCAGCCCACCCCGACATGGTCGAGGGACGCGCCCCGACGGGGCCGAACGAAGTCGCCGTCAACCAGAGCACTGCGGACAACAAGGCCGCGGTCGGCTCCCGAATCACGGTCAGTGACATGTCTCAGAAGAAGCTGAAGTCCACCAACCTGACCGTGGTGGGCGTGCTCAATCCGAATGCTCGGACCACGAGCACCCCGACCTCTCCGGAGATCTACCTGCCTGCCGCCACCCTGGCCGGCATCAGTGGTCAGGAAGGTGCCGACGTCCTGTACGTCAATTCCGACCGCCCAGCCTCCGAGGTCGTCAAGGATGCCTCCAAGGCCGTCGGCAGTACCGCCACCGTCCGTACCGCAGACGACGAGCGAGCCCACCAGGCCGAGCACGCCTCCGACGGATTCGCGGCCATGACGACCTTCATGGGTGCCTTCGCCGTCATCGCCCTGGCCGTCGCAGCGATGGTGATCGTCAACACCTTCACCATCCTCGTCGCCCAACGCACCCGCACCCTGGCCTTGGCCCGCTGTATCGGTGCCACCCGCAAGCAGGTGCGTCGCTCGGTGGTGGGCGAGGCCCTCACCGCCGGCCTCATCGGATCGGCCGTCGGAACGGCTCTTGGTATTGGCGTCACCCAGCTCATGCTCATGGGGCTCAAGGCTGCGGGCTCCCCTGTCGACGCTTCGGTCAGCGTCACCGTGATGTCATGCATCATCCCACTCATTGTCGGAATCGTCGTGACGACCTTGGCCGCCCTATCACCGGCACGTCGCGCCACCAAGGTCGCCCCGGTCGCTGCTCTGCAGCCCATGACCGAGACGCCCACCCGCAGGATCGGTCGGGTCCGCATCATGCTCGGTGCCCTGCTCTTCATCGCCGGTGCCGCCCTCGTCGTCGTCTCCGCGACCGCTGACATGGAGACCAATGTCGCCGTACTGTGCGGGGTGGCCGGTGGATTCGTCAGTTTTGCCGGCGTGCTAGTGCTGGCTCCCGTCCTCATCGGCGGGCTGAGCCGAGCCGTCGGCTCAGCCCATCTCGGCGGGGTTCCGGGGGAGTTGGCTGTCGAGAACACTCAGCGCAACCCGCGCCGTACCGCCACGACGACGTCTGCCCTGCTCATCGGCGTCACCCTCATCACCACCGTCGCGACGGGAGCTGCCACCGGACGGGCCTCCATCGACAAGGTCATGAACGGTCACTTCCCCGTCGACGCCACCGTGCGAGCCCAGGGTCCGCTCGACAAGGCGACCATTCAGGACGCCAGGAAGACCGACGGAGTCGCCAAGGTCGCTACTGTGACGACAGCCACCGGAACCATTGAGGGCGGCGGGGATGCCAAGCAGACCACCATCCAGGGCGTCTCATCGGAGTTCTCCCAGGTCGTTCGCAACGATTCCGCCACCAAGGGGCTCGACAGCACCCACGCCGTGGGCTCCGTGCCAGGTGCCTCTGACGGCGACAAGATCACCGTCACCGTCAATGGCAACAAGGTCAACCTGACCCTGGTCGGACATGGTCAGGACACGCAGGGCATCGTCGTCACCCAGGACGTCATGACCAAGCTGGCTCCGAAGGCCGAACCCACCCAGCTGCAGGTCCGCTACAAGGACGGCACCGATCAGTCCAAGACCACCCAGGCCCTGTCCAAGTCCATGTCGGCCCACCAGGGAGTGACGGTCGCCTCGACCGCTGATCAGAAGGCCCAGATGGACAAGGTGATCAACATCCTGCTCGGCATGATCGTCGGTCTGCTGGTGATTTCGGTCATCATCGCAATGGTCGGCGTCGCAAACACCCTTGGCCTGTCGGTGGTGGAGCGCACCCGCGAGATCGGGTTGCTGCGCGCCCTCGGACTGACGCGGAAACAGGTGCGGTCGATGTTCGGCACGGAGGCGCTCATCCTCTCGGGCATTGCGGCAATCCTCGGTATCGCGCTGGGTATCGGATACGGCATCGCCGGATCCCACGCCCTCTTCAGCTCGATCATGACCGTTCAGGCTTCCGTGCCGTGGGTTCAGATGCTCGTGGTGGTCGTCGTCTCGGTGCTGGCCGGATGGCTGGCCTCCGTGATCCCCGGTCGCCGGGGAGCGAAGATCAAGCCCGCCGTCGCCCTGGCTGAGGAGTGAGCTCAAGGGCTGGCGACACCGTGAGGTTCACAGCAGGCCTCGCTGTTGCAGGGCCGGGATGACCCGGCCGAGCAGCAGCGGGGCCTGTCTCGCGTCATCGTGGCAGTGGTCGAGGTCGGTCCACTCGTACTCGACGATCTCGGAGTCGGGGACGGGCTCGGGCCAGGAGTCCTGCCAGTCACACACATAAACCGCGCAGCGAATGCCGTCGGCGTCACCGTTAGCGGCAGGGGCGTCGAAGGTTCCCAGGTGGGTGAGGTCTGCGGGATCGAGGACCAGACAGGTCTCCTCCCGGGCCTCCCTGATGGCGGCCTCGAGAGGGGTCTCGCCGGGCTCGATCTTGCCACCGGGAAGGATGACGTGATCGGCTCCCCGTTTTCGGACGTTGAGACAGGTTCGCCCTCGCATCAGGCACACGGCGGAGAGGTTGAAGATCACCTGGTCAGGGTATCGATACTCCGGGACCACCCCACGGAGCTGCCAAAAAGTGGCCCGGATCAGGCATGTACACGTTTTCATCTCGATTTTCTGGCAGCTCCGTGGGGTGACCGGCAAGTATCGGCACCTCGGCGTCGTCGTGACCTCTCGCCTGCACGAACGCTCACCCCTCGATCACCGCCGCCTCCTTCTCGGACCCGCCCCTAAACTCACCGGCGTGACCGAACCTGATCAGCAACTGCACCGCAGTCTGAGAAACCGACACATCCAGCTCATCGCCCTGGGTGGCGCCATCGGAACCGGTCTGTTCTACGGAGCTGCCGACTCGATCTCCGCCGCTGGCCCGGCCATCGTCATCAGTTACCTGGTGGGGGGCGCGGTGATCTACCTCATTATGCGTGCCCTCGGCGAGATGAGCGTCCACCACCCGACGTCGGGCGCCTTCAGTGAGTACGCGCACCGATGGTGGGGGGACCTGCCCGGCTTCATCTCCGGCTGGAACTACTGGTTCAACTACATCTTCGTGTCGATGGCGGAGCTCTCGGTGGTCGGAATCTACGTCAACTACTGGTTCCCGGCCGTGCCCCGCTGGCTGTCAGCGGCGGTTCTCCTCGTCATCGTCACCACTGTCAACCTGCTCCACGTGCGCGCCTACGGCGAGGTGGAGTTCTGGTTCGCCATCATCAAGGTCGTCGCCATCGTCGCGATGATCATCCTGGGGCTGTGGATCATCCTCCTCGGATCTCCCCCCACCCCAGCGACCGGATTCAGCAACATGTGGCGCAACGGCGGGTTCATGCCCTACGGCGTCACCGGGATGCTCGCCGGCATCATCATCGTCATGTTCTCCTTCGGCGGCACCGAACTCATCGGCATCACCGCAGGCGAGGCCGAGGACCCGCAGTGTTCCATCCCGAAGGCCATCAACCGGGTCGTCGGGCGGATCCTGATCTTCTACGTCGGCGCCCTCGTCGTCATGCTGGCCATCGTCCCGTGGACCAAGATCGACGGCACCGCCAGCCCCTTCGTCCAGATCTTCGACCTCGTCGGCATCCCGGGAGCGGCCGCCATTCTCAATCTCGTCGTGCTCACCGCGGCGATGTCGGCGTACAACTCCGGCCTCTACGCCAACGGTCGGATGCTGCACGCCTTGGCCCACCAGGGTGACGCCCCCAAGGTTCTCGGCAAGGTCAACAGGGCCGGCTCCCCGTGGGTCGGTGTGCTGGTCTCCAGCGCGGTGACGGCCATCGCGGTGGTCGTCGTCGGGCTGCTGCCGGAACAGGCGTTCATGTACATCATGTCGATCGCCACGATCTCCGCCATCATCAACTGGGCGACGATCATCATCACCCAGATGCTCTTCCGTCGTCGTCTGGCCCCCAAGACCCGCGCAAACCTCAAGTTCCAGATGCCGGGAGCACCGGTGACCAACTGGATCGTCATCGCCTTCCTGGTGCTCATGGTCGTCGTCATGCTGATCATGCCGCCCTTCCGGATCGCCGTGGCGATCGGCCCGATCTGGCTGGCCGTCCTGACTCTGGGGTGGTGGCTGTCTCGTCGCCGCAATCAGTCACGGGGCTGATCAGGTCCCCTCACTGACATGACGGGGGCCGGACGGCTGCACAACCGACCGGCCCCCATTCCGGAAGAACTCACACCAGGACGATGACCTGCACCAGGAGGATCTTGACGATGGTTCCCAGCGCGAAGAGGGCACCGTAGGCCGACTCGATGCGCTCGTCGTTGACCAAGGAGTTGGCGTAGCTGAGGATGGCCGGCTGGCCCACGAAACCGGCGAAGGCACCGGTGGCGCGCTGGGCCGACAGTTTCATGAACCAGGCCGCAGCAATGACGATCACTCCACCGAGGACCAAGGTGACGGCTGAGACGCCGATGACCGCCAGACCGGTCCAGCTGGCGGCCTGGGACAGGAAGGCGGGACCGGACGCCAGCCCGACGCAGGCCAGGAAGATCATGAGACCGAGCTGACGCAGGATCGCGTTGGTGGCGTGCGGCAGCTGCCACCGCAGTGGGCCCGTGCGATGCACCGACCCCAGGATCATGCCCATGACGAGCGGTCCGGCTGCGGTTCCCAGCTCGAAGCGCAAGCCTCCGGGCAGGGCCACCATGAGAGCCCCGAGCAGCAGACCAAGGGCGGCGCCGAGTCCCAGGGACAGGGCGTCGACCTGGGAGACGCGGGCCTCGGAGTCACCGAAGAGGTCGGCGGCGTCGGACAGACGATTCGCCGGCACCACGCACAGCACGCGGTCGCCCGGCTGCAGGACGATGTCATCGCGGGCCAACATGTCGAGGTCGCCACGACGCACCCGAGTCACCTTGCCACTGGTACGGCCGCGCACGTCGATGCTGCCGAGGGTGTGCCCGACCAGGGCAGGGTTGGACACCAGGAAGCGGCGGAAGTCAATCTCGTGGCGCTCGTCGGTGAGGGCGCGATCAGAGACGTGACCCAAGTGCTCGACGGCACGGTCGACGTCGTCAGGGTTGCCGACGACGAGAACCTGGTCGCCGACATGGAGGTCGTCGTCCGGGGTGGCCAGCCGCATCTCGCCGTCGCGCAGCAGGTAGGACATCCGGATCTGGTCGTCGTTGAAACCGGGGGTCTCGTGAATGGAGGTCTCGCGATCGACGACCGTCGACACCGAGGTCAGGCCGGCCTCGGCCATGGAGGTGTTGTCCTTGGTGGCCGGCCAGTGCCGCTTGGCGACGAGGGCGACCATGACGAGCCCGACGACGACCCCGACCGGGTACGACAACGCATAGCCGACGAGGGTGTCCCCGGCACCGTGAGTGGCGGTCGACGCGGCGTCGATGGCCGGTGAGGTGAGGACACCGGCGTACAGACCAGCGACGTGGGCCGGGCTCAGTCCGAACAATCGTCCCAACCCGAGCCCGGCGGCTGCCATGGCGGCAAGCCCGACGATGCCGGCGAGCATGAGACTCCACTGACGTTTGAGGTCGGACAGGAAGGTCGATCCAGCAGCCAGGCCGACGGTGTAGCAGAACAGCACGACGCCGAAACCCTTGATCATGCCCAGGTCCTGGCCAAAACGTGGATCGAGGGCACCCACGACGAGCCCCATGAAGAGGGCTCCGGCGGCACCGAACCTCAGCGGGCCGAACTTGATCTGGCCCAGCAGGGCACCGGAGGCCAGGACGATGAGGATCGTCAGCAGCTGATGCGTGGCGAGAAAGTCGGTCAGTACTGTCATGAAACTCCTGACGTCGTGCCGGCGATCCCGCCCCGACGGCGGGATGCGTCGTCGCAGCAGGCCCGGAAGGTCCGGGGTCCAGTCCTTGGATTGTAGGACCTCGCTCGGACAGAGACGATCACGCCCGTCGCGTTGCAGGCTCACCACGGCGACGTCCTTGGTCTCACACTAAATACGCACGAGTGCCGTCGCGACGAATCGCGACGGCACCCAGCGTGTGTCGAGCCTGTGCGCTGACCGTGTGCGTTGAGTTGTGTCCGAGGACCTTGCCTCAGGACTGGACAGCGTCAGGGCTTGACGAGGATACGGATCGGGTTGCCCTGATGGGACTCCAGCTCCTCAATACCGCTCTTGACGTCCGTCAGCGGAATGACCTTGGAGATCGACTCCGAGAGGTCAAGGCGGTGGTACGACAACATCTCGGCCAGCATGGCGATGTCCTGGGACTTGTAGCCGAGGTGGCCGAGAACCTGCTTGCGGTGCAGGTTGAAGTCCAGGAACGGGCCGGCGTCGATGTTCTGGGAGGACAGACCGACGGAGACCACCTTGCCGTCGACGTCGAGGGAGTCGACGCAGGCGCGCAGGGTGGGCTTGATACCGACGGCGTCGAAGGCGACGTCGATCATGCGGCCGTTGGTGATGTCCTCGATCTTCTGCATGAGCTCGGGGTCGTCGCTGCGCAGGGTGTGATCGGCACCGAGTCGCTTGGCGCGCTCGAGGACTGCGTCGTTGAGGTCAATGGCGATGACGGGGACGCCACCGGCCAGCTTGGCGAGCTGGACGAGGTGGGTCCCGACACCACCGACTCCCCAGACGGCGACGGCGTTGCCCATGTGCACCTTGCCGGTACGGACGACGGCGGCGTAGGGGGTGGAGACGGCATCAGCGAGAAGGGCGGCCTGGTCCATCGGGACGTTGTCCGGGATCTTCGTCATTCCGGAGGCCTGGGCGAGATGGTACTCGGCCCATGCGCCGTCGTAGACGAAGGCCATCAGGTTCACGCTCAGGCAGTCGGTGAAGGCGCCACGGCGACACTTGCGGCACTTGAGGCAGGGACGACCAGCGGACGGGATCACACGGTCACCCTCCTTCCATCCAGTGACGCCGGCGCCGAGCTCAACGATGGTGCCGGAGGCCTCGTGACCCTGGGTGACAACGGGACGCTGCGCCGGGAACGCGCCGCTGATGAGGCTCAGGTCGGAATGGCAAATTCCACAGTAGGCAACCTTGATGAGCACCTCACCGGGCCCTGGGTGCGGGATCGGGATGTCCTCGAGGGTGATGGACCGATCTGCGGCGTGGAAACGTTCGGCAAGCATGGTTTCTGTCATCTTTGATCCCTTGTCAGCGCGTCGACCTCGGTGCCGACGCTACTTGTCATTCAGGGTAATACGAATAGGACGATCCAGCACCCAAAGATCGGGTTGAGATGTGGGTTGTCTCACACTGACAGGCGACGACGGCAGAGGGGAAGCTGTCACGTGCCCGCCGCATGCTCGGTCTTGGTGATCTGGGCGGCAAAACCCTCCAGCACCACCTCGGCATGGACGAACCCGGTACTGATCGGCAACCTCGGCCGCAGGTTCGTCCCGACGCACACCACGACGACACCGGAACACCGCCGTCAGGGCAGCTCAGCCTCCACGGCCTTGGCCAACACGGCGTGGCCCGTCTGTGACGGATGGTCACCGTCCTCGGCAAGAAGTTCGGTGTCGTCCCGCTTGCCGTCGGCGCCCTTGAACGGAGTACGCACATCGACATAGACGACCCCGATCTCGTCGGCGATGTCCTCGACCTGGGAGTTGAACACCTTGGTGATCGTGTTGGTGACATGGGAGTAGTCCTTGCCCTGCTCACGCCCGACCTTGCCGTCCATCCCGACATTCCAGTACCCGGTGACGACGACGGTGGCATCGGGCGTCGTCATCGCGGCCTTGATGCGTTCCAGGATGGTGCGCACCCGTCCGATCACCGCATCGACGTCACCTTCGACGCATGACGCATCGGCGTGGGCACACCTGGCGACGATCTTGTCGACGTCGAAATCGTTGGCCCCAATCGTCACGATGGCAAGATCAGCGGTCTTGAGCAAGGTCCTCGTGCCAGGTGACTCGAGCTGGGTGAGGACGTCAGTGGTCTTGTATCCCGACACCGACTCGTTACCCACGGAGGCTCGCACGCTCGCACGGTGGGCCATGTCTGTGCCGACCCGCTCGATGAAGGTGACGCACTGGCGGCATGCACTTCCCTGCGGAACGGAGTCGCCAAGGCCGACAGTGCCGAGGGTTCCGCCATGCCCCGTCAGTCCGGGAGCGGACCGCACCGCAACAACGGACGCCGGAGCCGAGGAGGTGGCCACGCTCGGCTTGCGATGCCGGTCGAAGGACCACCCGTTTGCGTGGTTGACAGGCCGCAATCCGAGGGTGATCCCGACCACGACGGCCGCGACGATTACTACACTGAGAATCCTGAGAATTCCCTTCACGATCTCATCATGCCTTGACGAGGACCGGTTGTCCGCCCCTCACAGCGGTATTCCGGTCTGATGTCAGCGGATTCACGGCGGCCAGAACGGACTTCCCGCGCGAGATCGCAACCACCCCAAGGGCTCTCAGCCTCGGTGCGCGGGCAATGCCAATTGGGCGTGGACGACCGTCCTACCCATGTGGACCCGACCGGTGGACTCGGCCGTGAACACCCGCGCATCCTCACTACCCTGGAACCTGGCAGCCTGCATTCCACGCACGGTGTCGGTGAGCTGATCGACCTGGTCGGACAACTGTTCGATACGACGCTCCATCTCGAGGATGCGCCTGATCCCGTTGAGGTTGATCCCCTCTTCCTGGGACAGGTGCTGAACCATCCGCAGGGCGGCGACGTCACGCATGGAATACCGACGACCCCGTCCACGGGTCC
>OKOR01000196.1_pt1 | contig 22071 bp, 20 predicted proteins | sample 1614771 | NCBI WGS metagenome assembly OKOR01 (sample SAMN04436970, study PRJEB24849) | human gut metagenome | biome: human gut; feature: NICU; material: stool | host: Homo sapiens | place: USA: Saint Louis, MO | collected 2010-03-22
AAGTCCCCGTCAATTCCACCGGCCCGGTCGTGGTCCCAATCCAGCACCCCGGTCATAATCATGAATAATGTCAGAATCATAATATTTGTCTTTATATTGTTCATCCTGACCAAGCTTAATTTGTTTTAAACGATTCATCGCTTGATCTTTATAGCCCAAATACACATCACAATAAGCAATAGAGAGTAATAATCGCATTCTATTTGGGTAGTCTTTTAATAACTCTTCAAAAGTAGTCTTTGCTTTCTCATATTCCTTAAGCTCAAACAAACACACTGCATAGCCAAAGTTCATTTCATAATCATCGGATACTGTTGTTCCCTTTTCAAAGGTATGTAAACTTTTCTTTAATTCCTCTACAGAACCCTTCTCTCTATAAGCTGAAAAATGATATAAAGCCAGCCCTCTGTAAGTCTCTATATATGGGGACTTTAATTTTACAGCAGCAGATAGATAGTCATATTCTTTTATACTCCCCTCATCACTATAATAAAAAGCCAGATTAGTATAAACTTTAGCTTTTTCAGCATCACTCAATTTATCTCTATATTTTTCTAAGAAGGCCTCTAATATAAGCTGTGAATTTCTTTCTCTCCTTGATTGTGACTCAGCATATGCAAGCTCACAAGCAGAATTTACACTATTTGGACACTCATTAAGGAGATTTCCAAGTTCCCGTTGATTTACAATCTTCATACGACACCTTAACTATTTACCAGTAAGACTTAAACTATATAGCTATAATAACATATAGTGATGGTTCCATTCGGTAACCATCCTAAATAAATATAAAATAAATACCCTCCTATATATGTTCCTGCAGTGACTTTACGTAGGACGGAGCAAAGGGACATATATAGGAGGGTATACCTTTGATATAAATTGTAGAATGGAACCAAACGAAGTAGTATCAAACTACTCATTAAGAGTTAATCCGCAAGCCCTTGTTCTCTACCGATAATATCAGCAATTTCTTGGCATAGGGATTGTAGTTCTTCTTGGTTAGGACCTTCAGCCATGACGCGAATGAGTGGTTCTGTCCCGGATGCACGTACTAAGACGCGACCTTCGTCACCAAGTTCTCCTTCAGCTGTTACGATAGCAGCTTTGATGAGGTCATTGTCTTCCCAGCCAGTTTTTGTAGCTACACGAACATTTACAAGAACTTGTGGGTATTTTGTCATAATGCCGGCCAATTCAGAAAGAGGTTGCTTTTTCTCCTTTATAAGAGCCGCCACTTGAACAGCTGTTAACATGCCGTCACCAGTGGTATTGTGATCTAAAAAGATTACATGACCAGATTGTTCACCACCAACGGAAAGATTATGTTCACGCATGTATTCCAATACATATCGATCACCAACAGCAGTGGAAACTGTTTTCATACCAAGTTCTTCTGCTGCTTTATGGAATCCAATATTACTCATAACGGTACCAACTATGGTATCCCCTTTAAGTTTGCCTTCTTCTTTCAACTTAAGGGCGCATAGCAACATAATTTGATCACCATCGAGGACTTGACCTTTTTCATCAACCAATAAACAGCGATCAGCATCGCCATCATTAGCAATACCAAGGTCCGCATTATGTTGTTGTACGGCTACTTGTAAGCCTTCAATATGTGTGGAACCACAATGATGATTGATATTCAAACCATCTGGATTCACATTAATATTGATGACTTTAGCCCCTAGTCCAGACAAAATTTCCGGACCTACACTGGACGCTGCGCCATTAGCACCATCATAAACGATAGTCAACCCTTCAAGGGACGTATCGATTGTGTGACGTACAAAATGAGCATATAAATGAGCCAAGTTACTATTGAACTCAATTTTACCAATACCATCACCCGTAGGACGCGCCAATTCATTATCTGCGCTTTGACGAACATATTTTTCCAATTCATCTTCCACTTCATCAGGTAATTTATAGCCATTACCATCAAAGAATTTAATGCCATTATCTGGATATGGATTGTGAGATGCAGAAATAACAGCACCCGCATCAAAACCTTGTTGCCGTACAAGGTAAGCTACTGCTGGTGTTGGGATAACGCCTGCAATCACTACATTACCGCCAACAGAACAAATGCCCGCAGCTAATGCACTTTCAAGCATAGAACCAGAAATACGCGTATCGCGACCAATCAAGAACGTAGGATGTTCCTTTTCCTTACCAAAATGCGTTCCTGCCGCACGACCTAAATGATAGGCTAATTCCGGCGTTAAAAACTCATTAACAACACCACGTACACCATCTGTACCAAATAAACGAGCCATAATTATCCTCCTCTAAGGATTTGTGAAAGTTTCACAAGTCTATATATCTACCGTGTGTATCTTTTCAATAATTACTGTTGTGTATTATATCATAATATAGAAAGCATACCTACTATAAAGTCAAATCTATATTACATAAATAGTATGAACCTATACTGTAATTCAATTCATCAGTATAATTCCCACTAATTAGGTTTTGCGTATTTTGCCATACATAAAATGGCTGTTTCTGCACCATCAAGGGCAGCACTCATAATTCCCCCTGCATAGCCAGCCCCCTCACCCATAGGATAGAAACCTCCTACAGTAGGAGAAATGCGTTCTTCATTGCGTCCCATACGAAGCGGTGCAGATGTACGCGTTTCAACGCCTGTCATACACACCGCAGGATCATCAAAGCCTCGGATACGACGGCCCCAGTATGGCAAGGCACGCTCTAATACGGATGTGACAAATGATGGCAAGCAATCATGTAAATCGCAATTTACAACACCTGGCTCGTAACTATATATACTATTTTGTACACTAGGTGCTTGTGAAAGTCCTAAAAACTGTCCTACAGTTTGTGCAGGCGCATGGAAGTTAGAACCGCCCAACTCATAGGCCTTGCGTTCCCATTCTCGTTGAAATGCGACGCCATCTAATGGATGAGTACCAAAGTCATCTGGACCTACGTTGACTACGATAGCACTATTAGCAACACCGCTATCCCGAGCATATAAACTCATGCCATTTACGACAACACCACCCTCTTCAGAGGCAGATGCTACTACTTGACCACCTGGACACATACAGAAGCTATATGCAGTACGGCCCGATTCTTTATCGTGGTATACAAGAGAATATTCTGCTGCACCGAGGCCCAAACTAGATGGTTCTACACCATATTGAGACTCATCAATTACAGACTGATCATGCTCAATACGAACACCGATAGCAAATGGTTTTGCCATCATTTCCACATTGCGTTTATAGAGCATTTCATATGTGTCACGTGCACTATGGCCTACGCCAGACAAAACAACAGTCGTATCAATACGCTCACTACCATTAACTTCAACGCCTACGATACGGTCATTTTCAATAAATAAATCCGTTACCTTAGAACCAAAGCGGACTTCACCGCCCCATTCGATGATGCGCTCACGCATGGCTTTTACCATGGTACGCAATTTATCAGTACCTACATGAGGTTTATGTTTATATAAGATTTCTTCAGGCGCACCGAACTCTACAAAGTATTTAGATATTTCATGTAAACGCGGATGGGTAATACGAGTTGTCAACTTACCATCGGAAAAAGTTCCTGCGCCGCCTTCCCCAAATTGTACGTTGGATTCAGGTTTAAATATGCCCTTTTTCCAAAATGTTTCTACATCATGACTACGTGTATCTACATCTTGACCGCGTTCAAGCACGATTGGGCGATATCCTTCACGAGCTAAGTAAAAGGCTGCCAGCATCCCCGCAGGGCCAAAGCCCATAACTACAGGACGATGAGCTAATGGTACGGACCCAAAAACAATAGGTTCTGGATCTTCTGCAGCAAATACAGATATATCCTTTTCTTTACCAAGCTTTTTCATGACTTGAGCTTCATTATGAACCTCAATGAATAGGGTATATACAAAAACAATGTTTGGCTTCTTACGGGCATCTACGGCACGTCGAACAACATGAATCGTTTCGATAGCACCACGTAACGGGGGATATTTCTTTTCTACAATACTTTTGATATCCGACTTAACCATAACAGCCACGCGGAGATTTATTATTCTAATCATATCTTTCCTATTAAAGCCTCCCTTTTAGGTGAGCCTACTTCTTTAATCTTTGACCAAAATTCTTTACCACTTGACCAGTAAGAAAGTAGTTATACATCTTTATTATACAACACTACTATAAAAGCTAATATATAAATCAGAACCACCCGTAAAACGGGTGGTTTGCTCACGGGCTATAAGCCCGTAGTACTAGGCCAGCGTCTAAAGGCGCTGGCTTTCACTACGTTCAAGCCGCATAGCCATTGACTCGTAACCTTCCCCTCAAAGGGGATATGTATTACTTGCTACCCTTAAAAGGGTCCTCATATTCTTTTACACTTAACTTATCCTTCATTTGGTCATGTAACTCTTGCTCACGTATATATTTTTTACTGTTGCCTCATTTAGACCTACCGTACTAACATAATATCCCTCAGACCAAAAGTGTCTATTTCCAAATTTATACTTTAAGTTTGCGTGTTTATCGAACATCATAAGTGCACTTTTACCTTTTAAATATCCCATAAAAGATGAAACTGCTATTTTAGGTGGGATTAATACTAACATATGCACATGATCTGCCATAAGCTCCCCCTCTATAATCTTGACGCCCTTATATTCACATAAACGCCTCAGTATTTCACGTAAACTATTTCTATATTGATTATATATAACTTTACGTCTATACTTAGGTGTAAATACTATGTGGTATTTGCATAACCATTTTGTGTGCGCAAGACTCTGTGTCTTTGTTGCCATATAAAATCACCTTACTTAAGTATAATGCGGCTTGAACACCTACATTATACTTAAGCAAGGTGATTTTTTTGTATAACTTTCGTTGCCGCACCCGCATAGCGGGTGGTTTTATGGTTCGCGACTACGTCACGAACCAGTCTAAAGACAATAAAATCATAAAAAGGCCCTAATAGAGAAATATTCACTCTATTAGGGTCTTTGTCGCAAGATTTCAAAGCCTCACAAAAAACTTATCATCCATTAAGTACCTTCTTTTGTATTTCTACTTTCACCCGTACCGTTGTGGTATTGCTATTAACCCCATTCGGTAATACTAAATTATAGTTACCCTGTACAGTTTCAGTAGCACCCGATACATCGATAGGTTCCGTTTGTATTTCTGTAACGGAATCAATCATTTCTTCACGACCTGTAACTGTTAATTGCGTTGGTGTAGCAGACGTGGATTTAACTTCATAACCTTCTGCTACTATACCAACAGTCGGAACAGTAATAGGAACCGCCTTTTCTTTACGTAATAAGTTGAGTTCATATTGTGCTTGGCCTTGGTTTGGATTAATATGTACATCCAGTACATTACCTGCCGTATCCCAAGCTTCTAAAGTACTAACAGCGCTAAAGTTCTTCGTTTGACCAGCCACATTGACTTTCATCACAACCTTGCTCACTGCATTAACTTGTTGCTTACGACCAGAAACAGTTACCTCTTTCGGCACAATCGTTACCGATTTCAAAGCAATATCATCAGAGAACTTGCCGATTGGAACTATTTCAACAGGAATCGTTTTCTCTGCATATTCATCAACATTGATGATGATGTTATCTGGTTTAACCTCCACAAGATTCATCCCTGCCGGAGGCGTAAAATTAATAGTTACATTATTTTGACCTGGTTTTACACCAGATGCATCAATATAAGCCCGTAAATTATCTGATTTCATAGACATAATGGTATCACGTGGACCAGCCAGAACAACACGGACCACATCTGGTGCATCTTCTATGATATAGCCAGAATTGAGATTTTGAACCTGTACAGGTATTGTGTAGGTTACTTCCATCACAGGGTTCTGATCGCGCATAATAAAGAACCACATGACGATAGCCGCTAACAAGGATAATAATTTAGCAGGCCAATTGCGTTTCAAATGAATCATCATTTATTTGCCCTCCATTTCCACATACTAGTAATGGTTTGACGAGGGCGTTCCATAAAGGTGCGCAATGCCTCTTTAATTTGATCCTCTGGTAAATGGCGATAAATATGACCCCCATATGTATAAGAGATGGTCCCTGTTTCCTCACTGACAACGACTACAACAGCGTCAGTTTGTTCAGACAAGCCAATAGCTGCACGGTGACGTGTACCTAGTTCAGTACTCAATGTGCGGTCCTCAGTCAACGGCAACAAGCAGCCCGCTGCACGAATTCGCCCATCACGAATAATCAAGGCCCCATCATGAAGCGGTGTACTAGGAACAAAGATATTTTTAATCAACTCGCGGCTCAATACAGCATCGATAAGAATACCAGTATCTACAAAGTCATTGAGACCTACTTCACGTTCAAAAACGATAAGTGCCCCCGTATGTTCGCGAGACATAACGCGAGCCGCAGCCATCACTTCATTAATGGCCATATCCATTTCTTCTTCGTTTACATTTTGTGCCTTGCTGAAAATTCGGCCACGCCCCAATTGTTCTAGAGCACGACGCAATTCAGGTTGGAATACAACGGGTAACGCAAAGAGAAGAACGGTCATACTTTGTTGCAAAATCCAGTTGATAACGTATAGATTTAACAGATGACTCAATAAATTAAAAATCGCCAACATAACGAGACCTTTTAAAAGAGAAACGGCCCGTGTATCTTTAAGCAATTTATATAAATAGTAAATACCAATAGCAACGATTATGATATCAACGATATCAAGAAGCCTAAAGGTATGTATAAGTGCGTCAATATGCATAAAAATAGCTCCTTATACAAAATAATAAGGTACAATCAATTCTTTGACTGTACCTTATATTTTAACTCATTTTGAGAGTACTGTAAATTTATAAACAAACGCTGAATGAGATTTTTATTAGATGTTTTGTGTTTCAATCCAAACATCCATTTGGCCCCCACAAACCATGCCTTCTTTAACAGCTACGTCATCATCGAGATGAACATCGATACGACGGTGAGCTTCTTTTTTATTCAAAGAGTCCACCGCACTTAGGCGGATTTCATTTTCCGCACGGCCACCGCCGATAGTACCAAAAATAGATCCATCAGGAAATACAACCATAGATGTACCAGCTTTACGAGGTGTGGATCCACAGGTATATAAAATAGTGGCTACTGCTAAGGTTTCGTTTTTACGTTCACTAAGGTATTCAATAAACTCACGATTCATGGATCACTCTACCTTTCCGCAATGAGCCGCCTTTTTTACCACGCACCACTGCCAAATATTCACTAACGATAGATAATGCAATTTCCTCAGGCGTTTGAGCTCCTAAATCTAGCCCAATAGGCGCATATACCATATCTAACTCATCTTGAGTCCATCCTTGCTCACGCAACACTTCAAAAGCGTGATGGATGCGTTTTTGGCTGCCCATAACGCCCATATAGGTAGGCAAGTACCCTCGTAATTGTTCTAAGCATATATTATCGTACTCATGAGCACGTGTCACAATGATAAAACCAGTATATTCATCAAGAGGTAAATCGTTCTTGAAGTTTTCTAAAGGCAAGCATTTACGTATGACACGTTCATCAAAGAATTCAGGAACTACATATTCTGGACGGTCATCTACGACTGTAACACGACATCCAATAAACAACAGCAAATCTGTAATAGCTCGGCTAACATGACCTGCGCCTAATACGAGAACTGACGGATCATTTTCTACAGGTTGTACGAAACACTCCATTTCGCCTACCATGCATAGAGAATTTAGCTTTGCTTTATCTACAGTAAACCCTTCAATAGGAGTTCCGTATAGAACCCTTCCATCTTCAGCATAAATAGTCTTATCCCCTTGACGAGGACCGGATAGAACAGTAACCATCACAGTAGTTTCAGTAACCTGTAGACGATCTTTCATCACATCATAAATTGTTTCCATCTAGATTCCTTTCATAATCCCAAGCGGTAACAGCCTCTAATACACCTCCACCGACAGCAAGGGATTTATCTGAAATACTATAGCAATGAGACTCTTCACAACGAGCATCCACATCAGCCAACTTAAAATGATCTGATACGATGAGCCCACTTTTTAAAATGCCTCGTAGAATACCTGTAATTTTTGCTCTTACTGGTTCTTCATCAACATAACCAATTACTTCATTAGCTTGTACAGAATCCCCAATATGACGTTTTGCTGTAAATAGTCCAGCCTTTGGAGAATGAATAACACGCTCATGAGTGTAGCCACCTACATTTCCAGGGATACCTGTATTAGGTTGAGCTGGTCCATCATAGATACAGCGACCTAATGAATGACCACGCATCGTTTCAATGACTACATCTACATCTTCTCCAGCAATAAATCCAGGGCCCACACCGATAACGAGATCTGCATCATCCCGTTTTGTACCAAGATTCTTTTTACTCAAAATAGCATCGACTACAATCTCTGGTTTTAAAGTGTCCAATAATTCCTCATATGAGCTAGTGACAACGGGGATGATTTCCTGTGCCAATGTATCCTTCACTTCACTAAGAGACACATGACGAGCAACAAAACGTTCCAAAATCATTTCTCCACGATGAACCGCATTACCGTAACATACTTCGCGGCGAATCATGGTAGGAATCGCTATTTCACTAATTACAACGGGATAGCCCGCCCGTCTCAATCTATATACAGCGCCGGAAGCAATGTCTCCGCCTCCACGCATAAGTACCAATGGTTTCATAATGCCTCACTTTCACGATGTTTCAAACGCTCAAAATCATCGGGTGTATCGATATCGTCGCCAATATCATCACTAATCCATAATTTCACGACATGGGCTTTACCATCACCATGAATAATGGTCTTACCCCCTTGATCCCCTTGAATCTGTTGTAAATAATCAAACCAATGAGAACCAAAGAGAACGGGATTTCCCGAGTGATAATTTGCCCCATAATGTGGAACGACGATAGTTTCCGGATGAAAGTTTTCATTAAATGCACGAATGACCTCGTGTACAACAGCACTCGTCAGAAGTGGTTGATCTCCTACTGAACAGAGAATACCGTCTAGCGGTATGGGTGACGTATTCATCAAATGACGTACTCCCATCGCTATGGATACTCCTTGCCCTAGTTCAGGATGGTCATTTCGAATGGCTTCAAAACCATAGTTTGTGACAATTGGTTCTAATTTCTCATGATCATCACCAGTAACCGCCACAAAAGGTAGCATACACGATACAGTAGAAGCTACCTGTCCACCCCATCCACCTTGAAGAGCCCCACAGACCGCATCTAGAACAGTCTTACCACGCCAGGGCAAGAGTTGCTTATTACATCCCATACGCTTGGATTGTCCTCCCACAAGGAGTACAATGCCAATATGCAAAGGATGACGGTCTATGGGGTCTCTCATGGGACTAAAAGCGGTGTTACAATTTGCTTTCATAATAGTCATGAGTACCTACCGACATTGAATAATGCGACGGATTTCACAACTTGCTTTATATCCATCAGCCAAAATGATAGCCGTAATATCACTATCAACAATATGATCAATAAAATCATCGATAATGCGATGTTGCACTGTTTCATAACCAGTACAGAATAATATTTTCTTACCTTTACTGTATTGGAATAAACCTTGCCTATGCAAAACAAGATCAGCCAACATACGAGGAGTTACAATAGCCCCCATATCGCGTTTTACAATATCTTGAACCAGCTCGATATTATGTACGTGCTCATCATCTAATGGGGCCCCTAGCATTTGTAGATTCACGAGGCCAATCGTAGTCTTTGTAAGAGATGGAATGACAGGTTCGGTCGTCTTAGGTGCCTTGAGCCATTTTTCCTTCGCCCCATCTGCTTCTACAACAATTTGCCAATTAGGATGTAACTTGGATAAACCATCAATAAGATCACAATCTAAGGAGTCTACTTTTGTTCCTGTAATTCCAGCGAACCACGCACCACAATAGCCATGTAAAAGTCGGTCAGTACAATACTCATCAGCTTCATTAATATTACAAGTATAAATCGGTTCATAATGAGCCACCTGAGATTCATAAAGTCGAGTCGTAGTCGTAACTACGATGGGCTGACCTTTCAGCCGTCCATATTCTACTAGTTTTGAAAGCACAGTCGTTTTACCGCCTGCCCCAACAAGGGCAACGATTCCCGGCTGAATCAATCGATTCCAATAGGATGTTTGTGATGTCATAGAACCAGGCCTCCTTAGAAAGTAAAAAGAACTAGAAATCTCTATACTTTATATTTCTCGTCCATAGCCATAAATACCTTCTCAGGTGTCATAGGTAATGTACGAATATCCGCACCAACTGCATTTTTAATGGCATGTTGAATAGCAGGGCACCCCGTATTTATGACAACCTCACCAATAGATTTTGCTCCGAAACCACCTGTAGGCTCGTAAGATTCTACAAAGTCTGTATGTAATTCACCAATATCCTGACGGGTTGGGATTTTATAAGTCATAAGATTGTTTGTTTCCAAACGACCATTGTTGGAATAGCGTACATCTTCATATAAAGCCATGCCGATAGCTTGTACCACACCACCCTCAACTTGAACGCGAGCCAATTTAGGGTTGATAACCGTACCACAATCAACACAAGAATAGAAATGAAGAGGAATAACCTTACCTGTTTGTTTATCTACCTTCACCTCAGCAATAGATGCCATAAATGGAGGTGGGGACGTATGACTGCCCCATGTAGCAAAACCAGACAATTGCTCCGCATTAACACCAACTAATAATTTTGGTGCCAATTGATGGATATCCATTGTTTTAGCACCATCTTTTGTGGTAGCTACAACGCCGTCAAAGTCAACGTTTTCAACGTCGGTTTCAAAGAATTGAGCGAATTTAGCAATAATCTTAGTGCGCAATTCTTCTGCTGCCATCTTAGCAGCAGTACCTGTTACATAGGTTGTACTAGATGCGTAGGACCCTGGATCGAATGGTACGATATCTGTATCTGATTCAATAACAGTCATATATTCCATAGGACAGCCGATTACTTCACAGGCCATTTGAGTCAATACGGTATTAGACCCCATGCCCATATCAGAAGACCCAGTATACAATGTATAATTACCATCGTCACCAAGGCGAATTTCAACAGACGCCACATCGATATTTGCGACACCAGAGCCTTGTAATGCTAAAGCCATGCCAAGTCCACCGCGATAGCGCTCATCGATATCCCAAGAATGAGGGCGTTCATCCCAACGAGCCATTTCTTTTACGCGATTTACGGTATCTTGGAAAAGACCAGAATCAAGATATTCATCTGGAGCATATACTAAGCTTTGTTCACCTTCCGCTATTAAGTTCTTCTGACGTAATTCAGCTGGATCAATCCCCATCTTATCAGCTAACTGGTTTACTGCACATTCTAATGGCCACAATGCTTCTGTTGCACCATATCCACGGAAAGCACCACCCGGAGTTTGATTAGTATACACACCCTCTGTACCATAATGAACAGCAGTCGCTTTGTTGTACAAAGGTACAGATTTATGTTCGCCAGCCGTTGTAGTAGTGAAGCAATGAGTTGCATGTGCACCAGCGGCTGTAATGGAGTCCATATCAATAACTTTAATAATGCCATCTTTTGTAGCACCTACACGGATTTTCCATTCACGAGCATGACGTGTAGTAGAGCAAGTTTGTGCTTCTGTACGATCGTATAAGAGATAACAAGGTTTTTTCAATGTCCACGCTACAAAGGCCGTCATAATTTCTGTACAAGCCGTTTGTTTAGAGCCGAAACCGCCGCCGATACGAGGTTTAATAACACGGACTTTTGTGGCCGGAATACCGAGTGCACGAGCGATGTGACGGCGTACATGGAATACGATTTGCGTAGAGGATACGATAACTACACGACCTAGCGCATCTATATATCCAAAGCTTTGGAATGGTTCCATCGCTGTTTGGCGTGTGGCCTGGTCAAAGTATGTACCTTCTGCCACGTAATCACATTTAGCAAGTTCTGCCTCCACATCTCCTACCCGTTTGTGATAGGATACGCAAATATTGCGTTTGTAATCTTGTCCTACAGGGATATTATTGTGAATATCATCTTCAGGATGTACTATAGTTTCATGGTCGATAGCAGTATGCATATCAAGTACAGGTTTCTGTACTTCGTATTCAACCTTGATAAGCGGCATTGCTTTAAGCGCTGTAGCTTCATCTTTTGCTACGATAAGAGCTACTTCGTCTCCGACATAGCGAACTACAGGGTCCAAGATGAGTGCATCATAAGCGGATGGCTCTGGATATGTTTGACCTGCTAATGTGAATCGCGTATTAGGCACATCTTCATAAGTAAAAATAGCTTCTACGCCAGGAATCAATTTGGCTTTAGATGTATCAATAGATTTGATGCGCGCCTGGGCATGAGGGCTACGAAGAGCCTTAATAACGAGCGCATCTTTGGGAACAAAATCGCCAGTATAAGACGGTTTACCAGACAAAATACCTTTGGAGTCAACTTTGTCATAGGACTTACCAATATGCTTGTTCATCATTATAGGCCTCCTTCTAAGAATTTACGAACTCCTCGAAGTTGTGATTCATAACCAGTACAGCGACATAAGTTACCTATGAGGTATTCGCGAATCTCATCATCGCTAGCCTTTGGATTTTTGCGTTTCAAATTAATAGCACTCATCATCATGCCAGTTGTACAAAAACCACACTGATCTGCGCCTTCACTTGCGATACAAGCCGCTAATAATTCAGCTTCCTCTTGTAAACCTTCTAATGTAGTAATTTTATGTCCTGGCGCACGAAATGTAGGGTAGGCACAGGACAAAATAATTTCGTCATCCACCCATATAGTGCAAAGGCCACAGTTTGTAGTATCACAGCCACAGCGAACACTGTAATAGCCAAGATTACGCAATGTGTCTAGCAACATCTCATCAGTTGGCACATTAACAGTTACATTTTTGTTATTAATATTAAGTACGACTTCCATTATTGTGCCACCTCCTTAGCTAAGCGTTGAACCATTGCTTTTACCATTTCCATGCGATATTCTTTAGACGCATGAGAGTTAGATTGATACACTAGTTCTTCAGATGCCAATTGACCTGCCTCTTTTGTGGCAGATAATCCTTTTTCTGAAAGCAAAGCACTTGCTTTAACAGCTAATTGAGGTACACCAGGTCTTGTACCGATATACAATTCAACGCCTTTTTCATCATGGCGAAGAGCACCTGTCAATAGCGGGAAATCACCACGAGAGATGCGAAGGGCTTCAACAGATACAGGTACATCTACTTTAGGGATGCGAATCTCCACGAGAATATCACGTTCTCTATATGTCATATAATCTTGCATGGACATACGACCGCCTTTGAAGGTAACGATGTCTGCATGCACTGCCAATAGCGCAGGGATGATATCAGAGAAGCCAAACTTACTTGCTACAGAACCGCCCATGGTAGCAGTATTTCTAAATTGAACGCCAAGAATCTCTTTAACGCCTTTAACTACGGCACCGCCGCAGAATTGTTGTAAAGGCTCAAAGCGTTCCACATCTCCTTGTGTCGCCATAGCGCCAATTACAAGCTCCTTATCTTCTTCACGAACATAACGCAAATCAAGACTCGCCATATCAATCACTGATGGCCAAGTTCGTCGTCCTAGACGTAGCCAACAGCCGCCTGCTAGCATAGGAGCAGTTTTGTTCTTTATGGCTAATTCATAAGCCTCTTCCACCGTCTTCGGTTGTAATACTTTCATAAATGCTAACATAATCTGTCCTCTCAATGGTATACTAATACTAACAGAATTACGGTGCTAACTATAAAAATACAGTTCTCACCAAACTACAAACTTAACAAAAAACTATAGAATCTCGTGCATTTTTTATACTTTTATTTTACCAATTATTTACCACTAAATCTACGATGAAAGATATAAATTTACAGGAAATTTGCAAAGAATTACATATTTATGAATTTGGAATTGCCTCATGGCCACTACCTGAACAGGCCAAAACTATTTTATTTGAAAGCAACCCATGCCCCTTTACTACGGCAGATGTGGAAGCAAGACTACTAGGAACTACTCAGTTTATGCCCAAAAGTGCCATCGTTTGTCTATTCCCGTACCATGTACAACACAAAGGCCATGCCAATCTATCGCGCTATACATGGTCAACAGATTATCACCTGGTCATTAATGAATATTTAGAACGTCTTATTGAAAGATTACAAATAATTGATGACTCGGCTCAGTTCTCTATTCATTGCGACACCTCTCCTTTAGCAGATCGGTACATGGCCTACTTAGCAGGTCTCGGCTTTTACGGAAAGAACAACTGTTTTATCAGCCCTAAATGGGGTTCTTATGTCGTTATTGGTACGATTTTAACAACACTAGAACTCAAACCAAATACCCCTCTTGAGCAGTCCTGTATAGGATGCAATCGTTGTATTACAGCATGCTTAGGCCAATGTTTGGGCCATGACGAATTTAAATTCGCGACCTGTAAAAGCTACTTAACTCAGAAAAAAGAAGAACTTACCGATGAAGAGGAACAGATTCTCGCTAAAACACCACTCGTATTTGGTTGTGATGTGTGCCAAGAGGTGTGTCCTCACAACAAAGATATTCCAACTACGCCCATCCCAGAATTCCAACAGATAGAACCGTATATTAATATAGACGAACTAGAAACACTAACGAACAAAGAATTCAAAGCAAAATACGGTCATCGAGCCTTCTCGTGGCGAGGTAAAAAAATACTAATGAGAAATCAAGAGATTATAGATAGAAAAAGTAAACTATAACACACAATAAGACATAATAATTAACAAATACACTTATAATAATTTTTATTAAGCAAACTAACAAAAATTTGATAAAGCATTAGCAAAATAATCTACAAATTTTTAGAATCAAAAAGAGACGGCCAAAATAAACTACACCCCCCCAAATTGTGTCCAATTTTGGGAGTGCAGTTCAAGAAGTCGTCTCTTTTAGTAATTATTTAATTTCGTAATAGTTCAACTCATCCAAACTCTTACCAAGAGCAGGGATATATATTTCAAGAAACATATCTACCTCAGGCATATTTAGATTTTTCAACTTAGCTAAGATAGAGTCATGTGCCTCTTTAAACTCATCATTCCCTGCCTTGAGCTCTTTGACGCATTTCATATAGGCTGAAATTATATCGGCAGCCTTAACGAGAGGCCATTCTGGACTAGCCTCTGCATCAACAAGTATAGGCTTATAAACAGATTGTAACCGGTCTGGCAAGGTTGATAGCATTTTTTCTTGCGCCAAAGTTTCAACCTCACCATACAGTTCCCGCAACTTTGGATCAAAATACTTGATTGGTGTCGGCATATCTCCTGTAAAGATTTCGCTCACCTCATGATACATAGCTATGACAGCTACCTTATTGATATCTACATTCCCACCGAAGTATTCATTTTTTATGGCCCCTAAGTTGTGCGCTACCATAGCCACTTCAAGGCTATGTTCTTGAATATTTTCTATTTCCGTATTTCGCATGAGGCTCCATCGATTGATAAAGCGCATGCGTTTTAAAAATGCAAAAAATGAACTCATATGTCCCCCATTACACAATAGGTCCTTAAATTACCCCACGGAGTTTAAATCCATAATCAAGGAATTGTACAGCTTCTTCCCAACGATTATCATCATTAAGCATAACTACAATCATAGTATGGCCCTTCCGTGTGGCAGACGCAATCAAACATTCTCCTGCTGCATTTGTAAAACCTGTTTTCAAGCCATTTGCACCTGGATATTTATTGCGAATAAAATGGTTTGTAGTACGAATTGTTTCTGGTGCACGGTTTTGATACGGCACCTTGTAATAATCATTAGCAACCTTGTCACGGAACATTTGGTATTTCATGCCATAGGCTGCAATCATCGCTAAATCACGAGCCGTAGAATGGTGACCCTTTTGTGTTAATCCATGAGGGTTCAAGAACACACTATTCTTTGCACCCGCTTTTGCAGCAATGCGAGTCATATCCTTAGCAAATTTACCTACAGAACCACTTACATTTTCAGCTACAACAACGGCCGCATCATTACCACTAGCAACCATCATACCTTCAAGAACACCTTCCAATGTAATCTGATCGCCTACGCGAACCCCAAGGTTTGATTCTTCCATGCTCGTTGCATAGCTACTTATAGTAGCTAATTCATCAAGCTGTGTGCCCTTCAGTTCTAAGGCAGTTAACAAGGTGACCATTTTTGTAGTACTAGCTGGGTGCATCCACTTATCTGGATTCTTTGCAAATAAAATTTCTTTTGTATCTGCATCAATGAGGACTACGGCCTCACCAACAGTAGAAGGAGGTGCAATGTATGCAGCTTGAGCAACACTAGCACATATAAATATGATTCCTATAAAAGTTATAGCCAATGCCAGTTTCTTATAAAACATATGAATATTCGTCGTTAAAAGTGTCATCACTCTCGTTCTACCTTCCAGGATCCTAACTTTCAAGACTATTATCTATTTCTACATTTGTAGTAGTTGCTTTTTTCTTTGTTCCTTTAATTTCACCTGTCGATGTATCTACATTTTGAATATATACTACACGTTGAGGATATGGAATATCGATGCCATATTTATCAAAGGCATCTTTTACATCAGACATAATGCTATATTGAACATCGAGAAAATCATTCGACTTAACACGAGCATAAGCAGCAATTCGTACAGAATTATCTCCAAATTCAGAAATACCTATTTCCATATTCTTCGGATTAAGGACGCGTTTATCTGCTGCAAAAATATTTTTTAAGATTTTGATTGCCTCATGATGATCATTATTATAACCAATGTCAAACGTAAATGGGATAACCCGTTCTGTAGTATAAACAATGTTAGTTACAGCTTGTGATGTAAGAAGAGAGTTAGGTATGTATACATTCTTTTGATCTTTTGTAGTAATAACTGTATACATAAATTGGATTGATTTAACACTGCCGACTACATCACCGACCTGAATAACGTGACCCGCTCTAAAAGGTTTGAAGATAAGAATCAATAAACCAGATGCTAAGTTAGAAAGGTTATTCTGTAAGGCGAGACCAATACCTAAACCAAACGCACCAAAAGCAGCTATAAAGGATGTTGTAGGAATACCGATTTGGTTTAAGCAAATCAACACTAACCCTACTAGCAAGGCGTAATTAATAATTTGAGTGATAAAGCTCATTGCTGCTGAGTCATAGGAAGCTTTTGTCATAATGCGAACAGCAAAAGCTTTTACCCATTTAATAGCATATCGCCCTATCCAAAATAAAATTAACGCTAATAAGATATTTCCAGCTTGTGCAAAGAACCAGTCCCTCATTTGAATTAATATATTAGCGTCTTTAAAAAGAAATTCAGAAACAGCACTTAAGAAATTAGCCATAATAACCATCCATAATATAAATCTATACAATAACAAATATACGTCTCAACATAATGTCAATATAATAACAGTAAACATATATGCTATAATTTTACATATGCATTCGCAATACGATAATAAAGATATTATATCGTTATATTCCATATATAACAATCATAAAACTAGGGAGACTTACATGTTCAAAAATCTATACGAAGCACCCCAAGAACTCGCTACTGGAGGCTATGTAACTAGAGAGTTACACTCCGTCACGGTACACTTTGACGATATCCACTATTCTCTTTCGAGCGGACAATTAAATGGTGGCTATCACCATACTCTAGCCGTACGTAATCAACAGCTAACATATCAAATCGAAACAGAAAAAGATTTACCCGGTGGCTCTGTAGCCGATTATTTAGCTCAAGAATTTGAGCACATTGATACACCTGTTCATTTTAGTACAGCCCTCCTCACGTCTGCCACAATGCATCTACACGCCTATGCCAAAGTCGAAGAACATGATACTATCGTAGAAACTATCGTGACTGCAGGCTATGAAAAAACGGCACATCGCGCAGGTACAGGTTATTGTTATGAAGAGCGTGATGGAGACTTCATAGTACCAGGCACAATTAATATCCTCGTATTTACAAATAAAGCTTTAACAGATAGCGCTATGGTAAAAGCTATCATGACGATTACCGAGGCTAAAACCGCAGCCCTACAAGATTGGAATGTTGAAAGCGTACGCCTCCATCCGTTTATTAACGAAGACATTCCTGACGCAATTACGAAAGAACGCAAAACATCTGCCACAGGTACCTCTACAGATGGTATCGTTCTCACCATCGATACAAATGGAGATATCTTAACCGATGCTGGCTCCTTCTCACTATTTGGAGACACTTTAGCCAAGGCCGTCTATGTAGGCGTACAAAGAGCACTAGAAAATGCTATTGGAGCTGAATAATCCTATCTTGTGATATCCAAAAACATCTAGAATGCCCCCAAATTATCATTCAACACCCCACTCATATATGAAAAATATAATACAAATGAAAAACCGCACATCCTAGGCGATCGGAATGTGCGGTTTATTGCATATAAAACTGTTACATGTAGTATAATTCTTGAAAATGAATATGAAATTAAATTTTGAGATATTTTCTCAACTTTTATTAAATTAATTATTAGATCAAAGAATCATTATGTTCCATGAATATTATGTGCTTTTAATAATCATAGAAGAATTGTTGTAACTTTTTAAGATTTTTAGTTTTTGTAAGCCCTAGCATCAATAAAATACGCGCTTTTTGTGGACTTAAAGTATCACATACTAGATAGTTTGCCAGTGCATCTTGTGGCACTGCAGATACCATACCACTACCGGTACGAGAAGCACGTACCGTTGGAAACTTTGTATTCTGTGTGATTTGACGTACGTTTTGTGGGATTGTACCATGACCAAGACCTGTTAAAATTAAACCGTCAGGATTTGTAGCAACTACACTCATAGGCACCATATCATCCATACCACCATAGCAGGTCATTATAACTACACGAGGTAACTCAGACAATTTACTCACATCAAATACAGAGTCTTGAGTATGACGTCGAGTAGACACTTTATAATAGTGGGCAAAACCATCTTGTACAATACCAAGATGCCCCACTAATGGACTATCAAAAGTCGCTACATTAGTAGTGTTGCATTTAGATACATCCCTTGCCCCATCAATGTAGCCATTTAATACGACTATCACACCTTTACCTACAGACGATGGTGTTCTCGCTACTTGGATAGCTTGCAATAAATTAATTGGCCCATCTGCACTAATAGCACCTGCGGGTCTCATAGATCCAGTAATAACAATTGGCTTGTCTGTATGAACTGTCAGATTCAGAAAATATGCTGTCTCCTCCATGCTATCTGTGCCATGAGTAATAACAACACCACCGATATCATCTCGATTAACCAATTTTTGCACTAACTTAGAAAGTTCTAACCAGTGATTTACGGTAATATCGGAGCTTTCAATATTACTAAACTGAGTATATGTATAAGGACCATACGGTTTTGTACCAGGTACGGAGGCTAAGATTTCGTCAAGGCCTAACACCCCTGCCGTATAGCCTGTTAAATCAGTATTTGAAGTACCTTTTCCTGCAATAGTTCCTCCAGTACCAATCAAAGCGATTTTTGTATCCATATTACCTCCACTATAAAACTATAAAATAATTATTGTTATTAAATTTAAACTAAGTACGATTCAATAAGGCTGGTCAATAATGGCCAGCCTTATTATATTCTAAAAAATTATTTTATCTTATTTTATGGCTTCGCCCCTATAGATTCATGGATTCATCTCTATAAATCGAGATTTCTGCCTTATCAATTAAAGCTTTGGGTCAAATGACGGCATCAGCTCTAATTTATGTTTATTAATTCGATTCAGATAGTCGATTCGCTCTTTTGTTATCTGATCTTCAATTTCCCCAGTTCTAATATAATGATCCAATACAGCATAGGTAAATCCTAATTTATCCTCATCGGACTGACCGCTGAGACCATCACTTGGCACCTTATCAACTAGGTGCAATGGAATATCAAGAAGTTTTCCTATTTGACGAACTTCTTCTACTACGAGTTGTGCGAGAGGGCTAAAATCACCTGCACTATCTCCGTATTTTGTAGAGTATCCTACGTAGTCTTCAGATCCATTACAAGTATTTGCTACACGAGCACCATTTGGTAAATTTTGTCCTACTGCATAGAGAGTTGCCATCCGGAGACGAGGCGGGGTATTAATGGCAGCATCTTTAGATAAATCGGTTCTCCCCGTTACAGCATCATACCCCTTAGCCTGAACGATAGCATGAGTTAGCGCCTCATAGGCAGCACCAATATTGACCGTCATGTGCGGAATTCCTAAATGATTTACCACTGTCTGAGCATCATCAATATCCGATTGCACTCCATTTGGCATAAGAACACCAACTACGCGATCTGCACCGAGAGCTTCTTTGCAAAGAGCTGCCACGATAGTCGAGTCCTTACCACCTGAAATACCAACTACAGCACTACAGTTAGGACCATTTTTACCAAAATAATCTCGAATCCATTGAATGAGGGCATCCTTTGTAGCTTGTGGATTTTCTAACATAGGCCCTCCTACTTTTTCCGATAAATACGGTTCAATAAATCCATCTTCAATTGATAGTAGCTAGGACTCATATCAAGGTAGTGACGATGTGGATTTTCAAAGCGTTGCTCTTCAGGCCAAATTTCATTAGCTAATTGATCTTGCACATATGCTCGAATTTCCTCTAGGGTTGGTAAGTTCACAACTAATTTACCATCCTTGATAATAAGCTGCTTCATCTCTTTAAAAGTACAATTTTCAAAATATAATTCACGCCAAGGTTGCTCAGGATCGATATAACGATATGGTTCCTCTGTATCAGGTACCTCTCTCAACAATGTTAATAGATCTGCAATCGCACGACCTTTATCATTATAAACACGATATACCTTTTTAAGACCTGGATTAGTAATTTTTTCTACACTTTCAGAAATCTTGATACGAGGTTCCCACATACCATCTTTCTCGATGCTAGCAATTTTATATACCGCACCAAATACGGGGTCACTCTTAGAGGTAATGAGGCGTTCCCCTACACCAAAAATATCAATAGGGCCACCTTGTATGAGCAAAGATGTGATTGTATACTCATCTAGACTATTAGATGCCATAATTTTACAATCTTCTAAGCCTGCATCATCTAGCATGCGCCGCGCTTTTTTCGCCAAATACGCAAGGTCACCAGAATCTAGGCGAATTCCTTTTAAGCGTTTCCCCATTGGCTCTAATACATCCTTTGCTACCTTAATAGCATTGGGCACGCCAGAGTTTAACACATCATAAGTATCAACTAGGAATACTGCATTATCTGGATACACTTCGGCATAGGCTTTGAAAGCATCGTATTCAGAACCATAGTACATAACCCAGCTATGTGCCATGGTCCCGCTGACAGGAATGCTAAATTGTTGCCCTGCTAAAACGGTTGCAGTGGACTGAACACCACCAATGTAAGCGGCTCTTGCACCATATACAGCAGCGTCTACATTATGTGCACGACGAGCACCAAAGTCAGCCACAATACGCCCATCCGCAGCGCGAACAATGCGATTAGCTTTTGTGGCGATAAGGGATTGATGGTTCATCATAGTAAGCACTGCAGTTTCTATGATTTGTGCATCTATGAGAGGCGCCACAATTGTAATTACAGGTTCATTAGGATAGATGATAGAACCTTCTGGGAAGGCATATACATCACCAGTGAAAGAGAAATCTTTTAGATATGCTAAAAATTCTTCACTAAAAATACCCTGACTCCGTAAATAAGAGATATCACTTTCATCAAAGTGTAAATTTAAAATGTACTCAACGATTTGTTCGAGACCACCAAAAATAGCAAAACCGCCCTTGTCTGGATTACGTCTAAAAAAAACATCAAATGCGACGCGATCCACATTTTTTAATTTTGTAAAGTAGCCATGTGCCATAGTCATCTCATAAAAATCCATAATCCGGCCTGCTGCTGGGTCCGGTGTTCGAGTCGGCGACGCATGGATACGACACGC
>OKOR01000216.1_pt1 | contig 20294 bp, 21 predicted proteins | sample 1614771 | NCBI WGS metagenome assembly OKOR01 (sample SAMN04436970, study PRJEB24849) | human gut metagenome | biome: human gut; feature: NICU; material: stool | host: Homo sapiens | place: USA: Saint Louis, MO | collected 2010-03-22
CTGCAACCGAATAAAAAGACCGCAAGGTCTTTTTTATTTTTATAAATACAAAGATTTGACGAAAAGATTACGCGCTTTTTCCGATGTGTGATATAATAATAAAGTTATTAACCATCAGGAGGAACATCTATGCAACGGCAAGATATACGTAATGTCGCGATCATCGCTCACGTTGACCACGGCAAAACTACATTGGTAGACGCCATGCTGCGTCAAAGCCACGTTTTCCGTGAGAATGAACGCGTTGCCGAACGAGTTATGGACTCGAACGATCTTGAACGCGAACGCGGGATTACTATTTTATCCAAAAATACCGCCGTCATGTACAACGGCACGAAAATCAATATTGTCGACACACCCGGCCACGCCGATTTCGGCGGTGAAGTCGAACGTATTTTGAACATGGTCGACGGCGTAGTTTTACTGGTCGACGCTTTTGAAGGCCCGATGCCGCAGACGAAGTACGTGCTGCGCAAAGCCTTGGAGCAGAATTTGAAGCCGATCGTCGTCATCAACAAGATCGACCGCCCGGATCAACGCGTCGAGGAAGTCGAAGGGGAAATCATCGACCTCTTTATTGAACTGGATGCGAGCGACGAACAGCTCGACTTCCCGGTCATTTACGCGTCCGCTCGCGCGGGGATTGCCAAATTGTCAATGGATGACAGCAGCGACAGTGTCGAGCCGCTTTTCCAAACGCTTTTGGATTACATTCCGGCGCCGGAAGGCGACATGGAAGCGCCTCTGCAGATCATGGTTACGACGCTGGATTACGATGATTACGTCGGCAAAATCGCCATCGGTCGTATCGTACGCGGTTTCGTCCGTTACGGTCAGCCGGTCGCGATCATGAACGGCGATCAGGTGCGCCAGGATAAAATCGGCCGTCTGTACACGTACAACGGTTTGGCGCGCGTGGAAACGAACGACGCGAAGATGGGCGACATCGTCGCGATCACCGGTTTCAAAGACATCAACATCGGCGAGACCATCACCGATCCGGAACATCCGGAAGCATTGCCCTCGATCAATATCGACGAACCGACATTGTCGATGGTATTTTCCGTCAACGACAGCCCGTTCGCGGGCCAGGACGGCGAATACGTCACCAGCCGTCATTTGCGCGCCCGCCTTTTGAAAGAAGTGCAGACGAACGTCGCGATGAAAGTGGAAGAAACCGATTCCGCCGATGCGTTCAAAGTGTCCGGTCGCGGCGAATTGCATTTGTCGATTTTAATCGAAATGATGCGCCGCGAAGGCTATGAATTGCAGGTCGGCAAACCGATGGTCATCATGAAAATGATCAACGGTCAGAAATGCGAACCGTTGGAACGCTTGAATGTCGATGTGCCGCAGGAATTCATGGGCACCGTTATGGAAAGTCTCGGACCGCGTAAAGCGGAACTCATCAGCATGAATGAGCTGTCGGGTTACCTGCGCATGGAATTTATCATTCCGGCGCGCGGTCTGATCGGCTTCCGCAGCGAGTTTTTGACGAATACCAAAGGCAACGGTGTTATGTACCACGTATTCCACGGGTACGCTCCTTTCAAAGGGGAGATTCCGATGCGGACGCGCGGCGCGCTGGTCGCTGTCGAACCGGGCGAAACCACCGCGTACGGCTTGGGTAATATCGAAGAACGCGGTACGCTTTTCCTCGGACCGAATGAATCCGTGTATGAAGGCCAAGTAGTCGGCGAAAACGCTCGCGATACCGATATGGACGTCAACCCGTGCAAGAAAAAACACGTATCCAACATGCGCGCGTCGGGCTCCGATGATACGATTCGCTTGACTCCGCCGCGTCAATTTACGTTGGAAGAAGCGCTGGAATGGATCAACGACGACGAAACGGTCGAAGTGACCCCGCACGCCATCCGCATTCGCAAACGTATTTTGAGCCAGCAGGCCCGTTACAAAGCGGCGAAGAAAAAACAGCAATAATAAAAAGACCTCGCAAGAGGTCTTTTTTGCGTGCATCAGGAATGTGTCACTCGGCGCCGGCTGATGAAACGGAGCAGCCACCAACCGAAGTAGGCGAAGAGCATAAAGATCGCAAAATAGTCAACGAAAAATAAAATCGCGCTCGGTTCCGCTTTTGGGTGTTTTAAATACAAATACGCCATTTTCAAAAAGAAATTACGAGCGACCGCGATATACAAGCCGTACAGACTGATCGCGCCGAGCACCGCGTGCCATTTCCCGCCGAGCGGCGGCAAAACACGCCGCATTGTGTGACGCAAACTGTCCCAATAAAAGCCGGCGTGCATCGCGACAAGCGCGTAAAACCAAGACGACGAACAGATGTGAACGTACTTGGCATAGCGTAACACTTCACGGCCCGGATGCGGGATCAGCGATGAAAATAAAAATCCCGAAAGGAAACAAATGACGAATACCGCGCAAAGCACATAGTTCGCTGCGCGCAGAAAACGAACTCTCGGCGTCGCGCGCCGGGCTAATTTTCCCAAGGCGCGGCGATGTTCGTAGACATGGTAGCCGACAATCAACGCGAAAAGATAGGCGATCCACTCATGACCGCTGAGTTTCGTCAGCGGGTACGCCATGGTGGCAAAGAGGCTGACCAAAAGCCCGATGTGCATAATGCGTCGTTGCATAATTCCTCCCTCGCGACCATTTCCCCGTGGCCGCTTTACTTTCATTATACCAGCGGCAAGGCAAGCGGCAACCGTCATCGGAACGCCGCAAAGGCGATTCTTACTATGCTATAATAAAACCAGCTGTTTTACGTCTGCGTTGACGTAATTGTCATGGTTGTAGAAAGGGGAAAGAACGTGGACCCTTGGGTAGTCATTCGGCATCGTCTTAACGAAGCGCAATGGTTCAAACGTCTGCGCGATTCTCGCGCTTTATATATTGGTAAACGTTTATATCAGCGGTATATGGATGATGATGTGGGGATGCTGGCCGCGGCCGCGACCTACTATCTGATTTTGGCGCTGGTGCCGTTTATGATTTTCCTGTTTAATATCATATTGTTCGTGGCGGCGTCGCAAATCGATACGGTGTTGCGTTACATGCAGTACCTGCCGGGCGATGTGCCGGCGACGCTCGCGCCGGTGGTTACCGATATTATCGAGCAACGTTCGACCACGGTATTGTCCATCGGTCTTTTATTGGCGCTGTGGTCGTCATCCAAAGGCATCGACACCTTGATCCGCGCGACCGATATCGCGTTTCAGACGGGCAAAAATGTCCAGTCCTATATTCGCGTCAAAACGAAATCGATCCTGTTCACCTTGCTGATTGTCGGCACGATGCTGGCGTCGCTCGGCATTACCGTATTCGGCAACCTGATCGTGAAAACATTTATGGGGGTACTCGGTTTGACGAAAGAATTTCTTTTCTTTTGGAGAATCGGCACCTACCTGATTCCTTTTGTGGCGATGATTTTGGTGCTGGCGGTTTTCTACCGTTACGCGCCGCGTTTCGTCGAACACGAGGGGCGCACGCCCTGGTCGCACACGCTCACCAGCGCCGCGATCGTGACGACGATTTGGGTCGCCATGACGGGGGCGTACGGTTTTTACGTCAGCAATATCGCCAATATGGGCGCGACCTACGGCTCGCTGGTCGGCTTGATGATTCTTTTCATCTGGCTCAATTTGACCTCGCTCATTTTGATTATGGGCGCGGAATTTATCGCGGCGTTTGACGATATGCATTTGTTTTTCACGGTTCCGCGTCGTAAAGATTACCAAACGGAAGACTTTCGGATTGTCTGACGCGACATGTTTCGCACGCCGGATATCCTGTGTTACAATACACTGTATTGAAAGATTTCTATGTAGGAGGCAAGTATGCACATTGTTTTAGTCGAGCCGGAAATTCCCGGTAATACCGGCAATATCAGTCGCTTATGCGCGGCCAATCATCTTGTCTTGCACTTGGTGAAACCGCTCGGATTTTCGATTGATGACAAGCATTTGAAGCGTGCCGGTTTAGACTATTGGGATTTATTGGAAGTTCATATTCACGAAAATTATCAGGCGTTGGTCGAATATCTCAAGGGCCGACGTTTCTGGTTTAATACGACGAAAGCGGAAAAAAGCTATACCGATGTCCGCTTCACTGATGAAGATGTCCTGGTGTTCGGCAAGGAGACCAAAGGACTGCCGGAAGAATTATTGGCCGCGCATCCGGAGCAATGCATTCGGATTCCGATGCGGGCCGAAGCCCGTTCGTTGAATTTGTCGAACGCGGTGGCGATTGTTTCGTACGAAGCCTTGCGTCAGTTGAATTTTCCCACGCTGGCGCAAAAGGGACATTTGCCCGAAGTGAAAGGAGATTCCCATGAATATGTATGATGACGCTTATAATTTGGCGAAAAGCATTCGCGAAAGCGCGGAAATGAAACAGCTGATCGCGGCGAAAGAAAAACTGGCGCAGGACGCGTCGGCGAAAGATTTGGCGGAAGCGTTTCTCGCCTTGCAGATGGAAGCGGAATACCGTCGCATGTTGCAGAAAACGGACGGTTGGAACGGCATGGAAAAATTGCAGAGCTTGCAGGTGATGGTGCAAAACAACTCGCTCGCGAGCGAATACCTGCACGCGTTCATGCGTTGGCAGCAGGTGGCCGCCGATATTCAAAAAATCGTCAGCGAGGCGATCGGCGAAGGCGTTCCCGATTTGTCCCGCTTTGCGCCGGCGGAGGAAAAGCAGTGACCGTAGAGCATTGGGAAGAGTTGTTTTCCGGCGTTGTCCCCAAGAGCGCGCTGCATTTTGCCGAACCGATGGCGCGGCATACGACGTTCGCGATCGGCGGGCCGGCGGATCTCTATATCGAGCCGGAGACCGAGGCGGAACTGGCGGGCGTATTGCGCGTTGTCGCCAACGAAAAATGCCCGCTGATGATTCTCGGCGGCGGGGCGAACGTGTTGGTGCGTGACGGCGGCGTGCGCGGCGTTGTGATCGGTCTTTCGCGACTGGTGCGACCTTTCTATACGGAAGGCAATCGGCTTGTCGTGGCGTACGTTTGGCGCAGGCTTCGCGCAAAGCGGCGAAAGCGGAATTGTCCGGCTTGGAATTCGCCTGCGGTATTCCCGGCACGATCGGCGGCGCCGTGTGGATGAACGCGGGCGCGTATGGCGGCGAGATGCAACAGATCGTGACGGAAGTGGTAGCGCTTACGCGCGCGGGCGAACGAGTCGTCTACGCGGGCGATCAGCTGCACTTCGCGTATCGCCACAGCGTATTCCAGGAAACGGGCGATATCATCACGCAGGTGACGATGGAACTGCAACCGGGGAACGCGGCGGAGATTCGCGAAAAGATGGCGGATTATACGAAACGGCGGACGACGAAGCAGCCGCTCGATATGCCGAGCTCGGGTTCCACGTTTAAGCGGCCCGTCGGCTACTACGCGGGGACATTGATTGAAACGACCGGACTCAAAGGTTTGACGGTCGGCGGCGCGCAAGTTTCCATGCGTCACGCGGGCTTTATCGTCAATTGCGGCGGCGCGACCGCGGCCGATGTGCTGGGCTTGATTGCCGAAGTGCAGCGGCGTGTTTTCGCGGCGCATGGCGTAACGCTGGAACCGGAAGTGCAAATTTTCGGTGAAGATGAACAAAGGAGTGAGACCGACGATGCGTATTGACGGTCGCGAAACAAATGAATTGCGTCCCGTGACAATTGAACGGGGCGTGAATAAATATGCGGAAGGTTCGGCGCTGATTACCTGCGGCGATACGAAAGTATTGTGCACGGCGTCCGTGCAGCCGCGCGTGCCGCGCTGGTTGCGCGGCGCAGGACGCGGCTGGGTGACGGCGGAATACCAGATGTTGCCGCGCGCGACGAAAGACAGAAATCAGCGTGAAGCGGTACGCGGCAAATTGTCCGGCCGCAGTCAGGAAATCCAACGACTGATCGGCCGCGGCTTGCGGCAGGCGGTCGATTTGGAGGCGCTCGGTGAAGTCGCTATCACGTTGGACTGCGATGTGTTGCAGGCCGACGGCGGTACGCGCACGGCGTCGATTACGGGCGCGTATGTCGCGCTCGTGGAAGCGATTGCCGGCATGTGGAACGGCGAAGGGCCGTTTCCGGTGAAAGATTTCTGCGCGGCGGTTTCCGTCGGTGAACTGGCGGGCGTGCCGCATTTGGATCTCTGCTACGAAGAAGACAGCACGGCCGATGTCGACATGAATGTGGTCGCTTTGCAGTCGGGCGAACTGGTCGAGGTGCAGGGCACGGGCGAAGGCGCGACATTTTCGCGCGCGCAGTTAAATGAGCTCTTGGATCTGGCGCAAAAAGGCATTGCAGAATTGATCGCGGCGCAACAGGAAGCGCTCGGTGATTTGGCGGATCTCGTCGGCAGCGTCGGACGGCGCGGCATCTTGCTGGCGACGCATAACGAAGGGAAAATTCGCGAGATGCAGGCGATGCTTGCCGAAGTCGGTTACCAAGGCATTCCCGTGACGGAGGTGGCGGATCTTCCGGATCCGGAAGAAACCGGCACGACATTTGCGGAAAACGCGCTCATAAAAGCGCGCTACTATATGGAAAAAACCGGACTCCCCGCGTTGGCGGACGACTCGGGTCTGGCGGTTGACGCGCTCGACGGCGCGCCGGGCGTGTACTCGGCTCGCTACGCGGGCACGCATGGCGATGATGCGGCCAACAATGCGAAACTGGTCGCGGAAATGACAGCGGTCGCGCCGCAAGATCGCGGCGCCGAATACGTTTGCGAATTGGCGCTGGTGTATCCGGACGGCACCAAACGCACGGCGCGCGGCATTTGCCGCGGCGAAATCGTGCTCGAACCGCGCGGCACGGGTGGATTCGGCTATGATCCGTATTTCTACCTGCCGGAACGTGAAAAAACGATGGCGGAACTCACTTTAGAAGAAAAGAATCGCATCAGTCATCGAGGCGAAGCGTTGCGCATTCTCAGTGAACGCTTGCGGGAACAGTCCGAGTAGCGGGCGCGGGGCGGAAAAGCATGACAACCAAAAAAACGCGGAAATTAAAATTATACGGTTTCAATAACCTGACCAAGACGCTCAGTTTCAATATGTATGATGTTTGCTACGCGACCAGCGAAGAGCAGCAGGAACAATACATCGCGTATATCGATGAGATGTATAACGCCGAAAGGCTCACGGAAACATTGTGTGAAGTGTCCGACATCATCGGCGCGCATGTCTTAAACATCGCCGCGCAGGATTACGATCCGCAAGGCGCCAGCGTAACCATGCTGATCGCCGAAGGGCATCCGGGCATAGCGAAAGAAGATGTGGTCGCGCATTTGGATAAAAGTCACATCACGGTGCATACCTATCCGGAACGCCATCCGCAACGCGGCGTGTGCACGTTTCGCGCCGACATTGATGTCTCGACCTGCGGGGAAATTTCACCGCTCAAAGCGCTCAACTTTTTGTTGAAACGCTTTGCGCCGGATATCGCGATCATGGATTATCGCGTGCGCGGATTCACGCGGGATGTCAACGGTAAAAAGATTTACATCGACCACCGCATGCAGGCCATTTCCCACTATATTGAAGCGGCTTTGCGCAACCGTTATAATATTGTCGATGTCAATATGTACCAGGAAAATATTTTCCATTGTAAAATGATGGTAAAGGATTTCGATCTTGACGACTATCTCTTCGATCAGACGCGCGCGGACCTATCTGCAAGCGCGGCGCAAAAGGTCCGGCGACAGTTACGCCAGGAGATGACGGAGATTTATTACGGTCGCAACTTACCGGCGATCAAGGGTGTGTAACCAGAGGAGGGATTACTGTGGATTTGAAACAAGAATCAATGGCAATGCGAAAACAGCACAACGGCATTTTAACGACGGGGCTCAAGATGCCGATCAATGATCGGCACGCGCTGGCGGTTGCGTATACGCCCGGTGTCGCCGAACCGTGCTTGCATATTAAAGAGGATGAGGATCTGTCGTTTTCGCTAACCTTGCGCGGTAACGTGATCGCCGTTATTTCGGACGGCACGCGCGTGCTTGGCTTGGGGGATATCGGCGCGGCGGCCGCCATTCCGGTCATGGAAGGTAAAGCGGCGATTTATAAACGTTTCGCGAACATCGACGCGTTGCCGGTCGTTATCAACACCAAGGATCCGGAAGAATTTATTCGCACTGTCAAATTGTTGGAGAAAAATTACGCGGGCATCAACCTCGAAGATATTTCTTCGCCGAAATGCTATGACATCGAAGACCGTTTGATTGAAGAAATGGAAATTCCGGTTTTCCACGATGATCAGCACGGCACGGCGATCGCCGCCTTGGCGGCCTTGCTGGGCGCGCTGCGCTTCGTGAAAAAAGATATTTCCAAAGTTAAAATCGTCATCAACGGCGCGGGCGCGGCGGGCACCGCGATCGCCAACATGATTTTGGCGGCCGGCGCGACCGATATGACGATGCTCAACAGCAAAGGGATTTTGCATGACAACGGCAAATTGAACCGCGTGCAGAAAGACCTTGTCGATCGGATCAATCCGGAAAACCGTCAGGGCACGTTCCAAGACGCGATCAAGGGCGCGGACGTTTTGCTCGGCGTTTCGAAGGCGGGCGCGTTCAAACCGGAAGACATGAAACTTTTGGCCAAAGACAGCATCGTCTTTGCCATGGCGAACCCCGTTCCGGAAATCATGTACGAAGACGCTATCGCGGCCGGCGTCGCCGTTTGCGGTACGGGTCGCAGCGATATGCCTAACCAGGTCAACAACTCGAGCGTGTTCCCGGGTCTGTTCCGCGGCGCGATCGACGTGCATTCGCGGCGAATCAATATGGAAATGAAATTGGCGGCGGCGTATGCGCTGGCCGATTTGGTCGACGACAAAGACTTGCGGCAGGATAATGTCGTCATCGACGTCTTCGATGAACGCGTGCCGCTTGCAGTCGCGAAAGCGGTCGCGAAAAAAGCGATCGAAACGGGCGTGGCCCGCATGAAGGAACTGCCGGCGCAGTATCGCGACTAAGTGAATGAAATAAAAAAGCACTCTCTTTTGCGGAGAGAGCTTTTTTATGTAGCGATGCGCAAGTCGGGGCGTACTTGTCGGGTGTATTCAACTATGTAATAATTAAACCAAGCAAATGAACCGAAATGTGTGCGCAAGTGGAGGGCTTTATGCAAAAGAAGGGAAAGATTATCCTTGCCGTCATCGCGCTGCTGGTATTGTGCGGACTGCTTTACTGGGTCACTCGTCCGCAGGATAAAGGTTTGACGGCGACGGGCACGGTCGAAGCGACGCGGTATGATGTCACCGCCAAAGTGCCGGGATACGTGCGCGAACTTACTTTGCAGGCGGGCGATACGCTGAACGAGGGAGATCTTGTCTGCCGTATCGATCGTGAAGATCTGCGCGCGCAAGTGCTTGCCGCCAACGCCGGTTTGGCCGCCGCGCGAGCTCGCTTAGCGGATCTGGAAAGCGGCGCGCGGCCGGCGGAGATTTCCGCGGCGCAGGCGCAAGTAGCGAGCGCGCAGGCGCAAGCGAACAAAGCGTCTGCTGATTTCGACCGCTATCGCCAGCTTTATGATCAGGACGCGATTTCCGCGCAACAACTCGACGCGGCGCGCACGCAGGCCCAAGTGGCTCAGCAGGCGCTGACTGCGGCGCAGGATCAGTTGACCATCGTGCAGGACGGCGCGCGCAGCGGGCAAGTGGAAGCGGCTCGCGCGGAAGTGGAACGCTTGCAGGCCCAGGTGGATGCGCAACAGGCGCAGGCGGACGGGATTGATGTGGAAAGTCCGGCGAGCGGCACGGTTTTGAGCAAAAATTTTGAAAATAACGAATTCGCTCCCGCCGGTGTTCCAATCGTCACCGTCGGCGATTTAGACAACTGCTATGTGCGGGTGTATGTGCCGAGCGAAGATCTCGCGCGCATTCAGGTCGGTCAGGCGGTGAACGTATATGTGGACGCCTATCCGGGTCGCGCGATCGCGGGCACGATTCAGGAAATCAGTCAGCAGGCGGAATATACGCCGCGGCAAAGCATCACGGCGCGAGAACGGGCCAACCTGGTATTCGCCGTTAAAGTCGCCGTGCAAAATCAGGAGCGGATCGTCAAACCAGGCATGCCGGCGGACGTTGATTTCGAATGATTACCTTTCAAGATATCAGTAAGTCCTACGGAGAGGTGCAAGCTTTACACGATGTCAGCTTCACGATTCAGGACGGCGAGGTATTCGGCTTTGTCGGCGCGGATGGCGCGGGCAAATCCACGCTCTTGCGCATTCTCTTGGGGCTGATGCGGCCGGATGCGGGGACGGTTACCATTCACGGCGAAGCGCCGGGGCGTGTGCCCGTCGGCTACGTCGCGCAACGTTTCAGCCTGTACCCGAACTTGACCGCGCGGGAAAATATGGAACTCATGGGGGCGCTCTACGGACTGGATCCGCAGCAGGCGCGTGATCGGGCGACAGAAATGCTGAATTTCGTCGGTCTCGGGAAATTTGCCGACCGTTTCGCGGGCACTTTTTCCGGCGGCATGAAACAAAAATTGGCGCTGGCCGCCGCTTGGGCGCATGAGCCGAAGTATCTCGTGCTCGATGAACCGACGACCGGCGTCGACGCGGTTTCGCGCCGTGAATTTTGGCAACTTTTATACCAAACGCAACGGCAGGGGGCGACCGTTGTCATCGCGACACCGTATTTGGATGAGGCGTCGTATTGTCACCGCATCGCCTTTTTTGATCACGGGCATGTGTTGGACGTCGCGACGCCGCTCGCGATGCAACGCAAAATCGGTCCCGACGCCACCTTGGAAGACGTCTTTTTCTCACTGAGCAAGGGGGAAGAAGCATGAGCGATTACGCGATTCAAACGGACGGTTTGACGCGCCGTTTCGGTGATTTTACCGCCGTCGACCACTTGCCGCTGGCGATTGCCGCGGGAAGCATTTACGGCTTGCTCGGCGCGAACGGCTGCGGTAAATCGACGACGATCCGTATGCTTTGCGGTGTGTTGCCGCCGAGCGAAGGCACGGCGAATGTGTTGGGATGCGATCTCGTCACGCAGACGGAAGAAATCCAAGCGCGCATCGGTTATATGTCGCAGAAGTTCAGCCTGTATCCCGATTTAACCGTGACCGAAAATTTGGAATTTTACGGACGGCTGTACGGCTTGCGTGATGCGGATGTCGCGACGCGGATCCAAGAAGCGATGGAAGAAGTCGGCGTCAAACATTATCACGTGACGAAAGTCCGTCAGCTTTCCGGAGGTTGGCGGCAACGCCTGGCGCTCGCCGCCGCTCTTTTACATCATCCCGCATTGCTTTTTTTGGACGAACCCACGAGCGGCGCCGATCCGCGCGCGCGTCAAATTTTTTGGGATATCATTCACGATCTCGCCGCGCAGGGCACGACCGTCATTGTTACCACGCACTTCATGGAGGAAGGCGCGCAGTGTGACCGCGTCGGTTTGATGCACTCCGGCAAAATGATTGTGGAAGATACACCGGAACATTTAACCGCGCAATTGCCGGTGACGCTTTGGGAGCATCGCGGCGAAGTCGATTTGCACGCCGTATTACCGCCGGGCGTTTACGTCTACGGCGATCGCATGCGGACGATGGCGGACACGTTGCCGCCCGATTGGCGAAAAGAGGATGTCAGCCAAGTGGAACCGACTTTAGAAGACGCGTTTATTTACTACATGCAGACATCCCGGACGGAGGAACTATGATTCGATTTCGGGCGATGGTCATTAAAGAATTTATTCAAATGTTGCGTGACCCCGCGACGATTGTGATCATGGTCGCCATGCCGATTATTCAGTTGCTTTTATTCGGTTTCGCGCTGCGTACCGATGTCAAGCACATGCCGACCGTCGTTTTCGACCAGGCGCGCGTCACGGAAAGCCGGGAATTGCTCGATACTTTTGTCGGCACAGGCTACTACGATATTACGCACGTCGCGCACAGTTTTGACGACGTCAAACACCAAATCGATTCCGGCGCGGCGAAAGTCGGGATCATTTTCCCGCCGGATTTCGGTGAAAATCTGCGGCACGGTCGCGCGGGTTCGGTGCAGGTCATCGTCGACGCCTCCGACAGCATGACATCCGGCTCCGCCATTTCCACTGCGCAGATTGTCGCGCAAATGAAGTCGCAGGAAGTCGTTCAGTCCCGGCTCATGTCCGCGGGCGGCAAGACTTTCGTCGCGCCGTATGATTTGCGCATTCGGGCCTGGTACAATCCCGATATGGTCTCGGAATTTTACATGGTGCCGGCTATCATGGGCATGGTGCTCACCATGACGCTGGTCGCCATCACGTCGATGGCCATCGTTCGCGAACGCGAGCAGGGAACCCTGGAGCAACTTATGGTCACGCCGCTGAAACCGCATGAACTGATGTTGGGCAAAATCATTCCCTACATCGTCGTCGGTTACACGCAGATCATCATTGCCATTTTGATCAGCCGGATAATTTTCGACGTGCCGTTTGAAGGCAGCATCTTACTATTCTTCTTGTTGACAACCTTCTTCATTATCGCGTCGCTTTCGTTGGGAGTCATGATTTCCACATTTGCTGAAAATCAAATGCAGGCGATGCAACTTTCCGTTTTCGTCATCATGCCGAGCGTCCTCTTATCGGGCTTCATGTTTCCCATCGCCGCCATGCCGACGTTTTTTCAATATGTAAGTCAGGTCATTCCGATGACGCACTACCTCGTCATCGTGCGCGGGATCATGCTGAAAGGCATCGGGATCGTTGATCTTTGGCAACCGACGTTGGCGCTCGCCGTTTTCGTCGTCGTTACGCTGACCGGCGCGGTTCTGCGCTTCAGAAAAACGATGTAAATAAAAAAGCACTCTCTGGCGGAGAGTGCTTTTGTTTGTGATCAATCGTATTGCCGCGGCGAAATTCGGTGCCGATGCTCATTCGAATCACTTTCGGCAGCTTCGCCGGTTTCGTGAATCGTGTCGGCAAGATTTCGGTATAGTATAAGTCGTGTGCGGTTTCAGCGGTTTGGAGTGTTTTTGACGAATTACGCACGGATTTATTTTCTTGCGGAAAATAAATTTAGCGCGGCGGGCGCATCCTTATTTTTCTGCGGAAAAATATAAAATCTCGCGCGCTGTTTTCGCGCAATAAAAAAACGGCCTGCGCCGTTTAACCGCCACCCACTGAAAATGGAGCGGGTGAAGGGAATCGAACCCTCGTAGCCAGCTTGGAAGGCTGGAGCTCTACCATTGAGCTACACCCGCAAGTGGTCGGAGCAGCAGGATTTGAACCTGCGACCCCTTGGTCCCGAACCAAGTGCGCTACCAAACTGCGCTATGCCCCGATGAAAAATATTATAGCAAAGAAAAAATCATTTGTCACGTACTTTTTTATTTCTTTTTTCAATTGCTTGACAAAGATTGGGTTTGCCCCTGAAATCCGCTATAATGAAAAGAAGATATAAAATATTGTACCCCAAAGGAGACGAGCATGCAAGCGCCGAGCGATCTGATTACGACGATAAAATTAACCGCGGCGGAATATTTGCGGTGGCAGGAAGTAGCGGTAGAACGGTTCCATGATGTGCCGGAACTGGGCGCGATATTGTCCGAGATGCAGCAGAGTGAAAATTTATATAATTTCGTCGCGCAAAAGGGCATTTATCAATACCGAACGAAGTTGGATCCCGACGTTTGGCAAGAGATTGTGCGACGCTATACGGCGGCGCGTGAGCAATTGGCGCCGTACGCGACGGCGGACAGTTTGCCGGAGCCGCGTCGGCAGGAGTTCGCGCATGTGTTCTCGCGCATGGAGGCGCAGCATGCCGCGTTGACGGAGGCGGTTGACGACTGGTTTTACCAGGAGAGCGCGCGCACTGAACGCAAGGCGAAAAAAGGCTGCTTGGGATTGGGCGTGGCGCTTTTGGCGATCGGCGCGTCACCGGCGGCGCTGCTGTGGTGGTGGCTTGCGTAGCGTAAAGATGTTTGATTTTATATTGCATGCGTAAAATGTTTCTGAAATTTGTCCGACGCGCGCGCAAAATACATGCGACAGGCGGCGGGTTATGCTATAATAACGATAACAATTAAGGAGGGAACGACATGGCTAAACATATTCGTACACTCAATCCGGTGTCCCTGCAACAGACTGCGAAACACGGCGGTTGCGGCGAATGCCAGACCTCGTGTCAATCCGCTTGCAAGACAAGTTGCACCATCGGCAACCAGGTATGCAAACAACAACAACGGTAAACAGCTGAGGTCCTTTGCGCAGGCGAAGGACCTTTTGCATGTAAGGAGAACTCAATGACGGAAGTTTCTGCAGTACAACCTATGATTCACAAGTTTTATTTAAATGGCGAATACATCGTGCTCGATGTCAACAGCGGCTGCGTGCATCTGCCGGATCAGTTGACGTATGAGCTTTTAGATACCTATGACGGAACGAATCCGGACGAAGCGCGGGCGGCGCTCGGCGACCGCTATCCGGCGGCGGAGATTGAGGAAGCGATCGGCGAAGTCGACGAGTTGATCGCCGACGGTCTTTTGTTCGCGGAAATGGATCCGGCGTTTACCGTCGCGCTTGAAGAACGTCCGATTGTTAAAGCGTTATGCTTGAATATCGCGCATGACTGCAACTTGCGTTGCCGCTACTGCTTCGCGGGCCAAGGCGGTTACGGTAAATGGCGCGAGCTGATGAGCTTTGATACGGCGCGTCGGGCAGTCGATTTTCTGATCGCGCATTCCGGTCCGCGTAAACATTGCGAGATTGATTTCTTCGGCGGCGAGCCGCTGATGAATTACCATGTGGTGCAGCAGACGATCGATTATATCCGCGCGCAGGAGAAAAAACACGACAAGATTTTCAAGCTGACGCTGACGACCAACGGCATGCTGTTGGATGAGCGCAAGGTGCAATATTTCAATGAGCAGCATGTCAGTCTCGTGTTGAGTTTGGACGGTCGTGAAGAAGTGCATGACGAGATGCGCCCGGGAGTGCGTGGCGAGGGTACGTACCGGCCGATCCGGGACCACTTGGCGTACGCGGTGCAAAATCGTAACGGCGAAGAATACTACGTGCGCGGCACGTATACGGCGAAGAACCTTGATTTTACGACCGACGTGCTCGACATGGTGGACCAGGGCTTCAGCGAACTTTCGATGGAACCGGTCGTCAGTGAAGACGAGGCGTTCGCGATTACGGAAGAACATCTGCCGCGCATTTTCGCGGAGTACGAAAAATTGGCGCAGGCGTACTTGGATCGCCAGCGCGAAGGTCGTCCGTTCCAATTTTTCCATTTCAATATGGATCTTTACCGCGGTCCGTGTCTGCAAAAGCGTTTGCGCGGTTGCGGCGCGGGGCATGAGTACATGGCGGTCGTGCCGAACGGAGATATTTACCCCTGCCATCAGTTCGTCGGTCGGGACGGGTATGTGATCGGCAATGTGAAGACGGGGCTGTTCGATATGGATACGCCGCGCTCCTTCCGTGAAAATCACGTGCTAAAAAAACCGACCTGCCAAGGTTGCTGGGCGAAATTTTTCTGCTCGGGCGGTTGCCACGCCAACAATGAAACCTTTGCGGGCGATATTCATGAACCCTACAAGGTCAGCTGCGAAATTCAGAAAAAACGCATCGAGTGCGCCATGATGATTCAGGCTAAAATGGCGGATATCAAGGCGGAGCGGGCGCAGGCGGACAACGTCTCGGCGCGCGCGTAAGATTGTCGCGGGCGACATCGTTTAGTATAATAAAGAGAGTGTAATGCTAAAGGAGTGAGAGCTATGCAAAAGAAAATGAAACAGGCAATTTCCGCGGTTCTCGTCGGTACCTTATTGACATTCGGCACCGTCGCCAACACCCAGGCGTTTGATTTGGGACGCGTTTTGGGCGGCGTGCTGAAAGTCGGCGGCATCGGCTATGTGGTAGATCGTTATTCCGATCAACTCAATAATTTTATTAACAAATTGATGCGCGAAAACGACGTCGAAGCAAGCTACGCGACGAAAGTCGTGCCGATCATCAGTGTCGGCGATAAAGGCTACATCGGCGCGGCGCAGGTCATCGGCCCGCAAGCGGCGGTGGACGAAGTCGAAGCGGTCGCGCAGGTGGAAGGCAGCTTCAATGACAAGCTGTTTCGTATCCGTGGTCTGGTGCCGGTCGACAGCAAAAATCCTACGCGTCTGAACCGCGTCAGCGGTGTCGGCGTGTCGGCTATTATTGACGTGCGTTTCTAACGGAAAGAGCTGTTTCGCATGGCGAAACAGCTCTTTTTGAAAAACCGAACGATATATTTGCGGCGTGATTTTCACGTCAAGGGAAAAGAGGTAATGGAATGAAGAAACGATTGGCGCCGTTGCTTTCGCTTTTATTGACACTCCCCTGGGCCGCTTGCGCCGCCCAGCCGACATTGGCGGATCAGGCGACGATTATTGATAATGTTTTGTACGGTGAAGCGCAGTCGGGCGCCATGCTCGATCGCGTGCAAAAAGCGAGCCGTGATGTGTACGGTACGAAGCTCGCGCAAGACGGTCTCGCCGAACAGATCGGAACGCTTTATAACGACGTGGTGCGAAGCGACACCACAGAACCGTCGCTGGCGACTCGCGTCAACACGCTCGAATGGCAGCTGCGCAATGAAATCAGTCGCGCCGCGTTAGCCGATCGGATCGGCGCGCTGGAAACCGAAGTATACGGTGAGAAAAAAGGCGGCAGCCTTTCCGCGCGCGTGCTCGGTTTGGAAAAAAGCATTTATAAAAATCGTCACTTTGAATTGCGTGAAGTGGAAATGCCGGCGAATACCGTTTTCCCGATCACGCTTTCCGAAGAAGTAGCGACGGAAACCAATCATGAGGGCGATGAAATCCGTTTCACGGTCGCGCAGGATGTATTTGTCGATGATGTTCTCGTGCTGCCGCAAGGCGCGCAAGGCACGGGTGTCGTGACAAAAGTGCAACCGCCGCGCAGCTTCGGCCGTAACGGCAAGCTGGAAATCGAGTTCAATCAGGTGTTCGGCATCGATGATGAACCGATTGCCACCGTATTGGGACCGGAAGCGAAAGAAAAATTGAAATATGAAGCGGCGGCGCTGGGCGCGTCGGCGGCCGGCGCGATGGTATTGGGCCCGATCGGTTTGGTCGGCGGGTATTTCGTCAAAGGCAGCGATGTCGATATGCCGGCGGGAACGGCGCTCTACATTCAGGTGCAGGATACCGTCAAGACGCATGGCGTCGTCAGTGTGGACGGCGCGCCGCAGGCGCGTAAAAATGATCTCGTCGTGACGGCGGAAAACGTCGCGCAGCCGGGCGAAACGAATGCGGAGGTCAAAGAACGTCGGCGCGAAATGAACAGCGCGGACTCCGCGTCGACAGGTGAGGTCGCTGATGAAGATCTTGAAACCATTACTTTGCCGAACGAAGCGTCCGCGATGACGTCGGCGGAAAATGCGACGACGGCCGCCGGCGTAGCGGAAGATGCGGCGAAAGAAGCGGAAAAGGCGGCAGCGCAAGCGGAAAAGCACGCCTCGAACGCGAAAGTAGCCAAAGAAGTCGCGACGGATGAAAATTCGAGCGATGCGGCGGTAAAACAGGCGAAAGAAGTCGCGGCGACTTCCGAAAAAGAAGCGCATGAAGCGAAAGCCAAGGCCGACGCCGCTGCGGAAACCGCCAAAGTAGCGAAGGACGCGGCGAAAGACGCGGCCAAAAACGCGAAAGGGAAAATAAAAGCGGAAAAGAAACAGGATGCCGCTGAAGTTACCATTGAACCGATCAATGAGGAAGATGAAGACGATCTTCCGGTTGTGATTATTCGTCAGGAGTAGAAGACGGTATGAACAGTGCGTGGTGGTCGCGGGCGGCGCTCGCGGCTTTATTGGTGACACCGATGGCGGCGCAGGCGACGCTTCCTTCGCCGATTCACAGCGGCGCGCCGGCCGCGGAAGGGGAAACGCATGTATACCCGATGCATCCGTCCACGGGAACGGATTGGGTCATTACGGCGGATACCATGAAGTACAACGGCACCGACGGGGAAATCGCGGCGCTCGGCAACACGGTCGCGCGTTACGATACGGCGCAATTTGTAACGCCCCGCTTGCTCGGCAATCACAAAACGGAAGTGTACCATTTGCCGGATGACGTCGCCTGGACGGACGGCGCGCGGCAGATTGACCTTGCCGTGCGTGATCTCGAGTACAATGCGATGGAGGATACGGCGGCCTTTGCGAATGCCAAGGGTTACTATTCGCGCTTGTACATCGAAGCCGGTCGCGGCGCGTTTTCGCAAGGCGCGAACACCGGCATATTGCAAGAAGCCATGGTGACGACACCGTCGGCGGTGGCCGAGACGCCGGATTACCGCATCGAAGCGGAAACGATTACCATCATTCCGCAGGAATCGCTGCTGGCGGAAGATGTCAATTTTTATATCAAAAATAAACGGATTTTCCATCTGCCGCGCTACCGCGTGAACATGGAGCCGGGACGCAGCAGCAGCGTGGCGTCATTTTTACCGCGGCCGTCGTATAAAGCGCATAACGGTTTCGGTTTCAAAGCGAAGATGGAGTATCCTTTGAGCCAACGTACCGAGGCGTTCTTTAACTACGCGTGGTACACCAAGATCGGTTTCAAGCCCGATATCGGCGTACGCTATTACGCGCCGTACGGAGAATGGAAAATCCATTACAGCAAGGAAGAAAGTCGCTTAAATGACGAATCCGTCTGGATAAAAAAACGACCGGAGCTCATCTTCACGAGTCGGCCGTACCATTTCGGCGCTCGTCCGATCTACGCGCGGGCGCAGCTCGATTGGGGCGATTGGAAAGAGGGCGCAACGAGCGGCAGTCATAGCGGTTACAGCTTGCTTTTGGCGACCGATCCTTTGCGTTTGTCGGAGCGCGCGGAACTGACATTGGCGACAGGGTATTGGAAAGATTTTTACGGCTACGGGGATATGGACCGCAGCAATTTCTACTACGGCGCGCGCTTGGATTATGACGCCGGCCGCACGCAATGGTGGACGGGCGCGCAGATCAACCGACTTTCCGGTGAAACTCCGTATCGGTTTGACCGGCTGGACTTGGAACAACCGGCATTTGTAGGTTTCAAATATAAAGTCGATCGTCTTAACGCGCTCGGCGCGGAATACACATGGGATCTCGTCAACGGCGACTTAAAGCACGCGGACTACACCTGGTATCGCGACATGCATTCGCTGGCGGGAACGCTCACGTATCGCGCCAAAGATGACGAATGGCGTTTGGACGTGTGGGCGAAGGATTTCTGATGTTCGGGAGCAAAGTCGGTGCAACGCTGAAACTAAGCGCTCGACGTATTTCAAAATGGTATTATTTGGCAGGCGCGACGACATGTGTCGTCGCTCTTTGCATGCTGGGCGCGATGCCGGCGGCGCAGCCGCTCGCCGTGGCGCCTGCCGTTTCTTCCGGCGTAACCCTGTCCGACAGCGGCGCGAATACGCTTTCAATTTCGCATCGCGGCCATGCGCGCCAACCCTTTGGCGCCATGACGACCGCGGCGGAAATGGGATCGAGCAACACGGCGGCTTTTGACGCGGCGCAAGAGGAAATTCATTCGCAAGCGGCCGTTACCGCCACCCCCGCGATTATTTGGAACGGCACCATGACCGAAGGCGCGACGACGCTCGCGTTGCTGACGATCAACGGTGTACCGGTGACATTGGCGCCGGGAGAAAGCTATGCCGGCTACACGGTCACCGGTATGACAACGCGGGATTTAACGTTGGCGGGACCGCAGGGCGATCTGCATTTACAGCCTTTGGAGGCGCAATGATGAGCGTAGGCAAATGGGGAACTTTGCTGCTCGGCCTGAGTCTGCTCGCCGGACCGATTCAAGCGGCGGACGTGCAGGCGCGGGATTCTTCCGTACGGGAAATTTTAACCGGCTTGGCGCGACTGACCGGCGATAACATTATCATCGCCGACGATGTTCGTGGCAACGTCACGCTGACACTGCATGACGTGACGCCGCAGGAGGCGCTGCGTCTGGTCGCCGAGGCGGCGGACGTGACGCTGGTGAAAAACGGACGCACCTGGCTCGTGCACGGTACGCAAACGAACGAAAAAGCGGCCAAACAGGCGCGCTCCTTCGCCTTGAATTATGCTGACCCCGTGAATGTGCAAAAAGAGCTCACGGCGATTGTGCCGGCAGAACAGGTGCAAATTAATCCGGAGAGCGCGAGCGTCATCGTCTACGGTACGCCGCGCGAACTGGCGGAAGTGGATCAACTGCTGAAGAAAATCGACTACGCGTATCGGCAGGTCAATGTCTCGGTGGAAGTCGTCGCGGTCAATCGCGACCATATCAAAGAACTCGGGATCGATTGGGACT
>OKOR01000222.1_pt1 | contig 19731 bp, 19 predicted proteins | sample 1614771 | NCBI WGS metagenome assembly OKOR01 (sample SAMN04436970, study PRJEB24849) | human gut metagenome | biome: human gut; feature: NICU; material: stool | host: Homo sapiens | place: USA: Saint Louis, MO | collected 2010-03-22
TTCCGATCTCAAATACTATATATCATAAACGGATGAACTAAGAGCAATAGTCTTATCCATGTGCGCTCCTTTGCGATCGTATGGACAGTTGTTTGGTAGGGCTTACTTTAGGGATAGTATTTCCGCCAAACATTGCGTGTACGCAACGTTTTTCCTTTCTCACAAAGTTTCTGTATATCCTACCAAAGTGGGGGTATTTAAAAACTAGTGTACTAAAAAGCCGTACAGCCGTATAGGAAGGAATTAATATGGAGGATACAAGCGCTCCTGCACCAGATGTAGTGGGCCAACCAGAAGGCCCTATAAAAAATATTGCAATTGCGCATCCGCTGGTGCTTAAGGATCAAGTCGATTATGCGCCAGCTCAGATAGTGAGCAAGACGCTTGTGCAAAATGATCAGGTAAGCATCACGCTCTTCTCGTTTGATGCGGGCCAGCAGATTGCTTCTCACATAGCTGGTGGTGATGCATTTGCTACGGTACTAGAGGGGCAGGGCAGCATCACTATTGACGATGCGCAGTACTTTGTGAGTGAAGGCCAATCGCTGATAATGCCTTTGGGTCACCCCCATGCTGTTTGTGCGGTTACTAACTTTAAGATGCTTTTAGTTGTTGTGTATCCATCCAAATGATGTATTACCATCAAAATGTTGTATTCCAAAGATATCAGCAGATAAAAGGCCTAGGTATGCAAAGCTAAATAAAGAGTTTTCAAATTTTTCGAATTTGTGCTGTACAAAAGTTAGTCATAGTGTACTATACGGATAGTCAAAAGTTAACTAACGGTGATATTTTATGCGGGTTCCTAATGAACAGGTAAAACGCAGTTCACCGATTAAAGAGGCGATTATAATATGAGCGAAATTATTGATGTTCTTGCACGTGAGGTACTTGATTCTCGCGGCAATCCTACCGTTGAGGTAGAGGTCCTTTTGGAGGACGGCTCTTTTGGCAGGGCAATGGTTCCTTCCGGTGCATCTACGGGTGAGTTTGAGGCTGTAGAGCTGCGCGATGGCGATAAGGACCGCTATCTTGGTAAGGGCGTCTTGAATGCTGTAAGCCATGTAAACAATGAACTTCATGATGTTATTGTTGGCATGGATGCAACTGATCAGCGTGCAGTAGATGCAGCACTTATGGCTGCAGATGGCACAGATAACAAGGGTAAGTATGGCGCAAATGCAATCCTTGGTTGTTCTTTGGCAGTTGCTCGCGCTGCAGCTCAGTCTGCCGACCTTCCGCTCTATGCTTATTTGGGGGGTACCAACGGTCACACCCTGCCCATTCCTATGATGAACGTACTTAATGGTGGTGTTCACGCCGATAATAACGTGGACTTCCAGGAGTTCATGATCATGCCTGTTGGCGCTCCCAACTTCCGCGAAGCGCTTCGTTGGTGTGCTGAGGTATATCACACGCTTAAGGACGTTCTTAAGGAGTCCGGTCTTTCTACTGGTGTTGGCGATGAGGGTGGTTTTGCTCCCAACTTGGTCAACAATGCCGAGCCCTTAGAGTACCTTATGAAGGCGGTCCAGCGTGCTGGCTTTACCCCTGGTAAGGACTTCATGTTTGCTATGGATCCTGCTACCAGTGAGGTATATGACAAGGAGCGCGGTGTCTACGTGCTTGCAGGTGAAGGTCGCGAGCTTACCAGTTCTCAGTTGGTAGATTACTGGGAGGAGCTTGTTAACAAGTATCCCATCATCTCCATTGAGGATGGTCTTGCAGAAGAAGACTGGAATGGCTGGATTGAGCTGACCCAGCGTTTGGGCAAGCGTGTACAGCTTGTTGGTGATGACTTGTTTGTAACCAACACCAAGCGCCTTGAGAAGGGCATTGAGGTTGGAGCTGCAAACGCCATCCTGATTAAAGTCAACCAAATCGGTACGCTTACCGAGACGCTCGATGCTATCGAGACAGCAAAGCGTGCTGGTTATACAGCGGTTGTATCTCATCGTTCGGGCGAGACTGAGGATACTACCATTGCAGATTTGGCAGTCGCTACCAATGCAGGCCAAATCAAGACTGGTGCACCTTGTCGCTCTGATCGTGTGGCTAAATACAATCAACTTCTGCGCATTGAGGACGCGCTTGAAGCCTCTGCAGAATTTGGTGGTAGCAAGGCATTTTATAACCTGCGTTAATTTGAGTTCATTCGTTTACCTCTGTCGAATCAAGATTAACTCCTCTCCTAAACGTCTTGAGTTCGACCACTTTAGCGCCGGTGGTGTTCCTCCTTCCTTCACCACCGGCGCTCTTTTTGTATCAAGTCAGAGTACGGTTTGTATGTAGTATTTGGGTTGGAGGTTTGCTTGAGCGGTGCCAGTATTTTGGATGTCCGTGGTGACTCAGAATATGTATCTTCACTTGAGCCCTATGGACCCCTGCTATGCCATGCGTTTATTTCAACCTTTGTTCGCTGTGCTTCTGGTGTTATTGCAGGTGTAAAGCCTGCTGCATTGTTTAACTTTAGGCCTCAGGCTGCATGCTGTATGTGGCAGGGTCCCCGTCTGCGCGCAAAAACCTGTGAACTTTTCCGTGGCTTTACCAAGGAGATTTCTGCCTATGGCGTAAGATGCATGACGGCTGGTAGTTGTCGTGATCGTATAGCACTGGTGGCGTATCGTCCAGAACTGGTTGATGCGATTCTTCAGGAGTCTGATATACGCGCATTTTTGCATGATGCAGGCTATCCCACTACGTCATCTACGGAGCTTATGCGCGCGTTTAGATTGCGTTTGGCTCAGTATTATCAAGCAAAAGCCCAGGCAAAATCTGCCAGCCAGCCCTTAGAGTTTGTGGCTGATGGCGGCTCTGCACCAGCTATCCCCGTTGAATTTCCCCATGAAATGGGCGTGGTATTTGGATATCCGCTTGAAGACGTGCTTGGGTTTATCCACAAGCAGCCCTGCAGTTGTAGGGGTGCTTGGTGTGCCTACGGAAATGTTGAGCGAGCACGTCAACGCTTTGCGCAGCTTGCCTGCTTGGAAGGAGCGTGCCTCAATCGTTTTAGATCAGGCACAAGCCTTATGGAACTTCTCGTAAGCTCAGGTGGGTAGCCACGGGCTTTGGAAGCTAAGTATCTAGGTGTTAGACGGCAAAAAGGAGCCGACTACATAAAGAAGGAGGAAGTTATGAGTAAGGTAGCAGTTGTATTTTGGAGCCAGACTGGCAATACCGAGGCCATGGCCCAGGCTATAGCTCAGGGTGCTGACACTGACATCATTGATTACAGTGATTTCTCTGGCGCAAAGGTTGCTGACTACGATGCTTTTGCTTTTGGTTGCCCTGCAATGGGTGACGAGGAGCTTGATCCCGACTTTGAGGAGCTTTGGGATGAGTGCGTTGGTGAGTTTGGCGAGAAGCCCGTGGTGCTGTTTGGTTCGTATGACTGGGGCACGGGCGAGTGGATGGACAGCTGGAAGGAGCGCGCTGAATCTGCTGGCGTAAACGTCATTGATGCCATTATCGCCAACCTTGAGCCTGAGGACGATGTGTTGGATGCACTTCGTTCTGCTGGCGAGAAGCTCGCTGAGTAGTCAGGTATATCTTCACAGCTGTTAGTAAGCTGTGTTTGATTGAGTATGACAAGCCGCTGTCTTACGATGGCGGCTTTTTCTTTTTTGTGAGTGTGGCTTACTCTGGTTGTGAGGAAGCATTACAGCATTTGTTAGGATTGCTGGCTCTGATCAGCACGTTTTATACTGGCGAGAATCCTTGTGCGCCAATCAGAGTTCTTTGCGCTGGTATAGGCCAGCATCTCTGAAGCCTTGTGCTCGATAGTATGCGCGGGTGCCCACAGAGCTGATCACATTGAGGCTGGTATAACCCGCGTTTGCAGCAATCGTACTTGCCTGAATAAGCAATTTTTGACCAAGCCCTTGATGCTGCGCCGAGGCCCCTTCTGTACCCAATGACAGCGCTTGCCCATACACATGCAGCTCTCGAACCATGGCTTGACCTGGTTGGACTACCAGCTCATCAGCGCGCACGTCACAGGTACCGGCCAACAATTGGTCCCAATGGGGTAGTGAGAGCCTACAAAAACCAGCAATCTTGTTGGTGGTTGTTACCCATTGCAAGAAGTGCTCCTCACTCACCGCCGTGTCATAGCTATGGTCTTGCAGGGTGAGTTCTTTTGCCTGTACCTGTTGTTGATTAATTTCTCTAAATCGAATTTCCTGTACCTGGCAAGCCTGCTCTTGTGCAGCAAGGCGCTGTTCGACCATTTGCCGCAGGTTGGTGTGCTTGTTGCCTACCAAAATATCAGTGGAACTAATATCGCGAATCATGCGAGAAATGCGTACATACGCAGGAGCTGCCATCACGTCATGTACCAGTACGTCCACCAATTCCTCTTGAGAGTAGGGGTGCCAGCTACCAGCTTGGTATGCTTTAACCAGCTGTGTCCCCTCTACCAGTGCACAAGGGTAGAGCTTGATCTCATCTGGAAGGTAACCAGGATCAGTTACAAACGTTGTAAAATCGTTCTTGTCCGCCTCAGGTGTGGCGCCTAAAAGATTGATCATCAGATGGGAATGAATTTTAAACCCATACAGGCGTATAAGTGAAAAAGCACGCTTTATTTGCGCGGTGGTCATCTGACGTAGGTTAGCGTCAAGAATTTCTTGGCGTGTGCTTTGGATGCCAATTTGGATTTTAGTACAGCCAAGCTGCCTAAACATTGTGAGTGTTCTTGCTGTAATGGTATCCGGACGTGTTTCTATAACAAGACCCACTACGCGACAAGCAGCTGTCTCATTTTTTTGCTGCTGGTAAAGAAGCTCTTCAAGGGTGGCACTCATGTGCGACCATGCCTCTTGATGGGGGGTACTTGTGTCGTATAGCTTGTGAAATGCCTGGTTATAGCTGGCTGTTCCTGCATCAACAGCAGCCTGTTGGTTGGCAACAAAGCTGCGGAGGGCTTCTTCTGCGTTGTGCATTCCGTAAGAGCGGTACCAGTCCAAGCGCTTCTCGATAGCCTGTGGCGAGGCGGGCCAGTCATTGAGTGCACGAAAGAGCTCATGCACAAACCAGTATTGATAGCTTGTAGGGTAGTCACTCCAGGTGCCGCCCAGAACAATGAGCTCGACCTTATCGATAGAATGGCCCATTTGATGCAAGGCACGCAGGCGAGCGGCAACCTGTATATAGGGATCAAAAAAGGCCTGTTCCGCGCGCTGACAGGCGGGCTCATTGGCAATATAGCTTTTGGGCATGCGCAAATCGCAGGGGCAGTACAGACAATTGCTCGAGCAGCTATGGGGGCGCGTAATAACCGTAATAGTTGCTACTCCAGAGGCTGTGCGCCGCGGCTTCATGCGCACCGAGCGTACAAAGCGCGCTTCCAACTGAGGCGTGACCTCCCACGATTGCCAGAGCTTAACGTCCTGATTTTTGACTTGTAAAAAGTAGGGCAGGATGGCCCGCTTGGGAATTTGCTTGTTGCGAGGAGTGCTGTGAGCGCGCAGCAGTGCCTCGAGCTGGTGGACATCAAGAGTGGTATCGGGATGGGCGCGCAGCTGCTGTAATATGTCTACTATGAGTTCATTCATACTCGCATTATACGCAGCCAGCCTCATGTGCGCGTACCGCAGCAGCAACAGGAGAGTAAAATTCACGTATGAATACTTCTTGGGACACGTCAAACACAAGGCCAGCGATCTCTTTGCAAGCTGCTCGTCAGCTCAACCAGATTACGTCTGAGTTTTATAAACAGCAGGCATTGAGTTTTTCTGCCACACGACAGCTGCCTTGGCAAGGATGGCAGTCCTGTTTGGATGCTATGCCCGCGCTCATGGCTGTCGAGAAACTCCTTGTGCTTGATATGGGCTGTGGCAATCTACGCTTTGCTCGCTTTTTAACAGGGCAAACACTGGTGCATCCTGGGGCATATTATGCGGTGGATAATTGTGAACCGTTGGTTCATAGTACAGAGGTTAACGCTCAATGTAGTTTTATTAAGCTGGATATAATTACCAGCCTTCTGGATGGTACCTTGGCAGCCCAATTAGAGGTGCCGCTTTGTGATGTAGTGGTAGCCTTTGGCTTTATGCATCATGTGCCGGGTAGGCAAAATCGCTCACAGCTCCTGCAGCTTTTGGTAGAGAAGACCAAGCCAAAAGGATATCTTTGCGTTTCATTTTGGCAATTTATGAACAGCGTAAAACTTGCTGGAAAAGCACGGCAGACCACCGAGCAAGCCTTGCAGCAGTTGCAGCTTGATCCCAGTGTATTAGAGGAAAATGACTACCTCATAGGCTGGCAAAATCAAGGACACACTTGGCGCTATTGTCATCACACTACACAAAACGAACTCAAAGATCTTGTCGCCTCTCTTGGTACTCAAGTTCGTATCTGTGCGCAATTTAGCGCCGATGGTAAGGAAAACAACCTCAACCGCTATTTGGTATTACAGCGTCTATAGTGCGCAAGTATAGTTTGACACAGGGATAAGGTTGGACGCGCAGCTAAGAATCCCTTTTTTATTAATTTGTCAAGTCAAAACCGGTAAAGTAATAAATGTATGCTCATTTATTCATAGCTACGTATAATCAAATCATAAGTTAGCAGGTATTAACTTAGGTGCTCGGTAAGGTAGATCAGGGATAGGAGTTTGTTTAAAAAGAAAGAGGGGTGAACAATGCCAGAGAAAGCTGCTTCAGGTGGAGAAATGAAGAAAGAGCTTACGTTGTTTAACTTCTTCACCATTGGTTTTGGTGCTATTATCGGCACTGGCTGGGTTCTTCTTGTAGGCGATTGGATGGTACTTGGCGGAGGTCCATTCCCCGCTATGATTGCATTTGCAATCGGTGCCTTGTTCTTGGTCCCCATTGGCATGTGTTTTGGGGAGCTTACGGCTGCCATTCCCATTTCGGGTGGCATTATTGAGTACGTAGAACGTACATTTGGGCGCAAACTTGGTTTTCTTACGGGTTGGATGTTGCTTTTAGGCAATGCTCCCTTGTGTCCTTGGGAAGCAATTGCCATATCAAAACTTCTTGCAGATCGCTTCTCACAGTTTGAGGCCCTTTCATGGCTTACATCGGTAAAGCTCTACTCAATAATGGGTGCTGATGTTTATTTGTGGCCAACCGTTATTTCACTTTGTTTTGCAGTCCTTGTTATCTATTTAAATTTCCACGGCGCAAGTGCTGCAGCAAAACTCTCATCATTTCTTACGAAAGCCTTACTTACCGGCATGATTTTGGCGATGGTCATATCGTTTGCAACAGGCTCTCCTTCTAATGCTGGCCCTATCTTCTCCCAGGTATCTGGTGCTGCAGGTGGCAAGGCAACCGAAGCAACCAGTTTGTTGGGCGGCATTATGGCCGTGCTTGTTATGACGCCGTTTTTCTATGCAGGCTTTGATACTATTCCTCAGCAGGCAGAAGAGGCCTCTGAGGGGCTAGACTGGAAGAAATTTGGTTTGGTTCCCGCAATTGCTTTGCTTGCATCTGGCGTATTTTATCTTATCTGCATTTATGCCTTTGGTAGCATCATTGATTGGCATGAGTTTGTTAAGGCATCGGTACCTGCTCTTGCGGTACTGCAAAAGATCAATATTTTCTTCTATATCGCAATGCTCATCATTGCAACACTTGGACCTCTTGGCCCCATGAACGCATTTTTTGGTGCTTCCACCCGTCTGATGCTTGCTCTTGGCCGTAAGGAAATGCTTCCTGCATCCTTTGCGGAACTTGATCCTGCATCTGGAACTCCAAAGAAAGCAAATATTGTACTTGCGGTGCTTACCCTCATTGGACCCTTCCTTGGTGGCAATATGCTGCTCCCGCTTACAGCCGTTGCATCTCTTGGCTTTATCTTTGCGTGCACCATGGCTGGATTTGCCTGCCTCAAGCTGCGCAAGACTGAGCCTGGTCTCAACCGTCCCTATAAGGTAAACGGTGGTAAGGCTGGAATCTTGGCGGCCATAGCAGCAGGCTTGATCATCATTCTTTTGATGGTTGTTCCTATGAGCCCAGCAGCGCTCAAGCCAGTTGAGTGGATTATCACCATTGTGTGGATTGTTGTTGGCTTTGCAATTTTCTTCATCTTTGGCAAACCGAGTGCTACGAAAGACCCCTCGTCACAGGCTGCAAGTCCAACCAATGTTGCGCAGTAAGCGCAGGTCTTTTGTGAGCTCTCTTTGGTTCGCATAGCGTTATGAGCACCACCTTGTTCTACCTGTTTTACCGGCACGTATGTTTCGTCAGTTACACAGAAAGGATTTGGAGGAAACATCATGGCTAAGTACGCAATTGTAGGAGGAATGCTCGTTGACGGTACTGGCGCTGCGCCAATTAACGACGCGCTTGTTCTCATTGACGACGACAAGATTACGTATGCTGGCAAGTCTACTGAGGTTCCCGCTGGTTATGAGGTCATTGACGCTACAGGTAAAACTGTCATGCCTGGTCTTATCGACACGCACCTACACTTCTCGGGCAATTTGACCGATAACGACAATGACTGGGTTATCGAGAGCGTTGCTCAGAAGCAGGCATGCGCCGTTAAGCAGGCCTATGACGCTTTGAGCCACGGCCTTACTACGGTAGGCGAGATTGGTCGTAACGGTATTGCTATTCGTGACCTCGTTAATATGGGCGTTATGAATGGTCCTCGTATCTTTGCAACCGGTCTTGGTTTCTGCCGCGTAGCCGGCCATGGCGATTCACACCACCTGCCTCTGCAGATCTCCAAGGATTCTCACCCTTGGGGCTTCCAGGCTGATGGCCCATGGGAGCTGCGCAAGGCTATTCGTATGCGCCTGCGTGAGAACCCCGATGCAATCAAGATTTGGGCAACCGGCGGCGGCATTTGGCGCTGGGACTCCGACCGTCTGCAGCTGTTCTGCACCGAGGAAATCAAGGCTATTGCCGACGAGTGCCGCATGGTAGGAATTCCTCTGTGGGCGCACTCTTATAACAACTTTGATGCAGCGTATGACTGCGTACGTTTTGGCTGCACCCAGCTTATTCATGGCTTTGAGCTTGACGACAGGACTATGAACCTGATGGCCGAGAATGGCACTTACTTTACGCCTACCATTGGCTTTTTGCCCACCTGGTACTCCACCTATCCACCTGAGTGGACGCCCGAGCTGGATAAGTTCCCCGGTGAGACGGTTGTCGAGAAGGGCCTTGAGCGCACCTACGCTAACCTGCGTCGTGCTCACGAACTCAACGTGCCTCTTACTATTGGTTCTGACTCCTTCTCCTTTGTTACCCCGTATGGCTACATTACGATCGAAGAGATGTACGCCTTTGTCGAGAAGGCTGGCATTTCCATTCTTGACACCATCAAGGCAGCCACGCTTAATGGCGCTAAGATGTTGGGTCACGAGGATGAGTTTGGTTCTCTCGAGGCTGGTAAGTCTGCTGACGTTCTTGTGGTTAAGGGCGATGTCGCAGCGGATATTCACAACCTCACGCCTGATAACATGGACGTTATCATGAAAGAGGGCAATATTGTTGTTACAGGCGCCCTCTAAGGCTGCCGCCTAGGGTTATTGCGGACCTCGGTGTCTTTATGGTTCCAACCGAGGTACGGTTGTCTTTGTTTGTTGCTATGCGCACCGTCTGGTGCGCATAGCGCCCATCTGCTGGGTGCCTTGATCGTGTTTAAGGAATGGGGAGTTCACATGGCCGATCCAAAGAATGTCAAAATTGCGCTTATTACCGGCTACCTTGGCGCGGGCAAGACTACCGTATTAAATCGTATTCTTGCCAACACTGAGGGCATTAAAGCTGCGGTTATCGTCAACGATATTGGTGAGATAAACGTAGATGCCAGCCTTATTAAAGAGGGTGGCTTTGCCAATGGTGACGAGGTTATCCCTCTGACTAACGGCTGCTTGTGCTGTACCTTATCGAATGATCTTAATTTGCAGCTTGGTGATATAGCTGATTCAGGCGATTTTGATTACATCTTTATCGAAGCATCTGGCATTTGTGAACCCATCCCCATTACCTATACCATTACGGCGTTTTGCAATCAGAGTCAGAAATCTGATAGGCATGCTCATCTTGAGCTTGATAACATTGTGGCCGTGGTTGACTGTGCGCGCATGTATGACGAGTTTAATGGCGGCAAGGCGCTGCTTTCTGATGAGCTCGAAGAAGACGATCTAGAGAATTTGCTTATCCAGCAGATCGAGTTTTGCACGACACTTATTCTCAACAAGAGTGATCTGGTAACACCAGAGCAGATGAATGAGCTCAAAGCCATTATCCGCGGTTTGCAGCGTGATGCCACTATTGTTGAGGCAGTAAGGGGAGAAGTCCCCATGAGCGAGCTTGTGAGTACCGATCGCTTTGATTTTGATAAGGCGTATCGCTCTGCCGTTTGGATGGATGCCATGGAGCATCCCGAGGAGCATGACGATCCCGAGGTGTTGGAATATGAAATTTCCACCTTTGTGTATGATCGCCGCCAGCCCTTTGATATTGATCGCTTCAATGATTTTGTGAGCAGTTGGCCAGAAAGCATTATTCGTGTAAAGGGTAAAGCTTGGCTGAGCTGCGATTATGACATGAGCTATGTATTTGAGCAGGCCGGAAAGCAGGTTCAGCTATACGAGAATGGTCTGTTCTATGATTCCTTCCCAGAAGAGGAAAAACAGCAGATGCTGCTTGAGCATCCTGAACTGCTGGAAGACTGGGATTCCGAGTACGGTGACCGCGTAATCAAACTCTGCTTTATCGGCCGTCATATGGATAAGGAAGAGATTATAAGAGAGCTTGACGCTTGCCTTACCGCTTATCCTTCTGAAGGGTGAGAAACCCGTACATTTGTCAGTACCTTATCGAGAAGATAACGCAGCTCTCTTGCCTCATCTGATGTGAAATCAAAGCAGTCAGCCATGGCAAGAGGGATGCTTTGTGCCTGCTTTTTGAGATCATGGCCGGCTTGAGTTAGCTCAACCGTGAGCACACGTTGATCTTGCTGGTCATGATCGCGCACAAGCAAGCCCTTTGCTTCCATCTTACGCAGCAGGGGAGTAAGGGTACCAGAGTCCAAGTAGAGGCGCTCGCCAAGAGATTTTGCGGTGGTCTTTTTGAGCTCCCATAGCACCATCATGACAAGATACTGTGTGTACGTCAGTCCCAGCGGCTCTAAAAAAGGGGTATAGCGACGCACCACTTCTTTTGCACTAGCATATAAAGAAAAACACAGCTGATTATCTAGCTTAAGCATCTGATCTGCAGCGTTGTTATTCATATCAGGCATTAGAGTTGAGCCTTTACCGCAGCTTTAACCTCATCCATGGCAACGGTGGGCTCAAAACGAGCAACCAGCTTACCTTCACGGTCAATCAAAAACTTGGTGAAGTTCCACATGATATAGGCTTTATCGCCAAACTTCTTATTGTTGACAGATGCAAACTTCTCAAGACCCTTAGCTTTAAGACCATGGCCAAAGCCCTGGAAGGGCATTTGAGTTGCGAGTGAGACAAACAGAGGGTCTGCGTCCTCTCCATTAACGTCAATCTTCTTGAACTGGGGAAACTCAGTGCCAAACTTCATGGTACAAAATGCATGGATCTCATCATCGGATTCAGGAGCTTGGCCGGCAAATTGATTGCAGGGGAAGTCGAGAATTTCAAAGCCCTGATCACGAAACTCAGCGTACATTGCCTCAAGATCCTCATACTGAGGGGTAAAGCCACAGCCAGTTGCCGTGTTTACCACAAGTAAGACCTTGCCTTCATACTCAGAAAGGGAGGTAGTGCTGCCATCAGGATTGGTAACGGTAAAATCATAAACAGACATAAAGAGTTCCTTCCTTTAGGGCGTACCACTATGGTAAGCGCCTTTTCTGCTTAGCTCTATTTTAGTTGTGTACAACTTAATTGTGTACAATTATTTTAGAATATAGAGGAATTACATTTTTATAAAGGCCTGCACGATAAAACATGATATTGCCTATAGGCGTTTGAATAGAGATACTACAATCTAGTTACTATAGATTCTCTGTATTGATATGTAGGGGTAGTAGTATGAAAACCTATACAGAAGAGCTTGAGGTTGATGTTCCAGCAGCTATTGCTTGGGAGTCACTTACAAGAATGAATGTCTGGCTTAAGCGTTTAAGCACCAATAAAGATGTGACTTATGCTAACGATCAGATGCCTTTTTGTGTGAGTGGTAGAACCTACGTAGTCACCACTAAAGAGGGTCTTGAGATGAACTCTGTTTTAACTGAGGTTAATCCACAGGAGCTTACCGTACGCATCAAAGCCGAACATAAGCCCCTTGTCTCGTGCTTGAGCTGTAAAGTTGTGCCCCTTTCTGATTCTCGTGTAAAGCTCATTCGTACCCAATCTTATCCTGGGGTGTTTGGAGCAATATTCACTTTGTTTTATAATCGGCGTGAGTCTACAGAAACCAGTGAGTACCTTGAAGTTTGGGCAGCAGATGCAAGAGAGCTTCTGTCAAAGCAGCGTGTAAGCTAAATACTCCAATAAGGGTCCATAGATTTTTATGTGCCCTCTTAAAAGCATACACAAGTAATTAACTGTCATCTATTTAGTATGGTGCAGGGTAGTTTCCAATGCGGTAGCGTCATGTTCCTACATAAGTAAGGCTTTGCTTGAGATAAAGAGTTAGGTATTGTCGAAATTTAAACTTGTCTAGCAAGTCCTTTAGTTTATTTACAGCTTATTTAAATATTTGAATAGATGGAGAAATACCCGGTACGTATTTTTATTTACCAATAAAAATATACGTTCACATGAATGTGGATTAATTGTTATCTTTTACGTAGTAATATAGTAAGTGTTCTTAATTATAGGAAGCCGTATGGCCATAAAGGTCTTAGTGACCAAGGAAAGGTGCCGCTTATGAGTAAGATTGTCGTTATTGGTGCAAATCATGCAGGTACTGCAGCAAGCAATACCATTCTTGACCTTTATAAGGGCAACGAGCTGACTATTATCGACCAAAATTCCAACATCAGCTTCCTAGGCTGTGGCATGGCACTTTGGATTGGCAAGCAGATTTCTGGCTCTGATGGCCTGTTTTATCAAACCAAAGAGGGCTTTGAGTCAAAGGGTGCCCAGGTGTTTATGGAGACCCGTGTTGACTCTATTGATTACGATGCCAAGAAGGTTCATGCCATTAGGAAAGATGGTAGTGAGATCGAGGAAAGCTATGACAAGCTTATCCTAGCTACGGGTTCTCTGCCTATTATTCCTCCCTTTGAGGGGCGAGATCTTGAGAATATCCAGCAGGTTAAGCTCTTCCAAGATGCTCAGGCTGTTATTGACAAACTAAAAGATCCCTCCATTCGCAAAGTTACTGTCTTGGGTGCTGGCTATATTGGCGTTGAGCTGGCAGAGGCTTTTGAGCGCAATGGTCGTGAGGTTGATCTTATCGACATGGCTCCTACCTGCTTAACCGGCAACTTTGACCGCGAGTTTTCTGATCTTATGGCAGATGAGCTTGAGCGTGGCGGCGTAAAGCTGCACTTTGGTGAGGCTGTGTTGCGCTTTGAGGGTAAGAATGGCAAGGTGTCTCGTGTTGTTACCGATAAGGGCGGTTACGATGCAGACATGGTGGTTATCTGCACTGGCTTTAAGCCTAACACGGAGCTTTTTGCTAACCAAGGCTTTGAAATGCTCAAGAACGGCGCGCTGGTGGTTGACCATCATCAGAAGACCAGCAAAGATGATGTGTACGCTATTGGTGACTGCTCTGCTACCTTCTTTAATGCCAAGGACGGTGAGGAGAGTTATATTGCTCTTGCTACTAATGCCGTTCGTTCTGGTATTGTTGCAGGTCACAATGTGTGTGGTACTGCTCTTGAATCCATTGGTGTTCAGGGTTCTTCTGGTATAAACATCTATGACCTTAAGATGGTTTCTACCGGTCTTACTGAGGAACATGCAAAGGCTGCTGGTTTTGATGCTAAGGTGAGCGATTTTACTGCTGCTCAGAAGGCGCTCTTTATGGAGACCGACAACCCTGAGGTAAAGATTCGCATTGTATACGATGCAACCACTCGTAAAGTTTTAGGTGCTCAGATGGCCTCTACCTATGATATGACTGCCGGCATCCATATGTATTCTTTGGCCATTCAGGAAGGCATTACCATTGATCGACTTGCTTTGCTCGATGTCTTTTTCCTTCCTCATTTCAACCAGCCTTACAACTTCTATACCATGGCAGCCTACAGCGCCGTACTTAATGGCTAATGATCATAATGGCTCATGATCACATGAGCCTAGAGCTTATATAAGCTACAGAAAACAGCATAGGTAAGATGCAAAAACGCAGCTCTTTTGTGGGCTGCGTTTTTTAGCTCTACTAATGAGAAGATCCGTCTGAAAGTACACCATACGTATCAACAATCGTAAATCCAATTTTGAGATAGATACTTGCTGCAAGAGGATTATCAAAGTAAAGAACTAGTTTTTTGAGTCCAGCTTCTTTACAGGCTTGGCAGAGCTGTTTGACTGTGTGGGTGACAAGGCCACGATTACGATATGCTTTTAGCGTCGCTACTCCAATGATCATGGCTCCATAGGGAGATACTGCAGAGATAGAAGCAGTAGATACAAAGCGGTTGTCCATCTTTGTGGCAAGGGCAATACAGCCGTGAGCAAGAGAAGCACATTTTTTAGTTACGAATATCAAGGTGCTGCTGCAAGAGTTTTAAAAGCTCAGGATTACCGCTGATATATTTAATGCCTACTTGCTGTTTGCTCACGATGATTTCTAAAATCTCACTGTTTGTGAGTCCCTTGTATCCCAAAGCCCAATTGTCCAAGCAATAAACGCTACTTCTGAGAAGGGTGTAGTTGTAGGGGGTGTCGAAAGAGGTTCTTGGTAGGCATAAAGAGGTGCTGAAAATTATATTATGACAAATATAAAGAAACGATAGAATTATCACGAAGACAGGTTTATGGAACGAGGCTCCTTATGGATGATTTATTTGAAGAGGTACACGTCACACTTTACAAGGATGATGTAGAGTGCGAAAAAGTATTCAAAGGCAAGTTAGTTGGTAGATGTCAACAACATGTTGAGGGCTTCGAAATAGTATATCGCCTCTACGAAACGCCACGTCAAAAACTGGCCTGTGTAGTTCGAAAAAATCCTGCTTGGAGTGCATCTGCCTCATTTAAGGATGAAACATGGGGAGAAATGGCCCAGGATTCAAATTGGTGGAAACCACAATATCAGCTACATATCGCTGATAACTATGAGGAATTAGAGCAACTCATAGGACAAGATGTTGTTCATGTACTACAAAAGAGTTCGGCTCCGAAAAAGGTCGAATATCTCGACATTTAAAAAGCTTAAGTACGAGTTGCGGGCTAACATACCATTATCAACAAAGATGCCCACCAAATCCTAGAGCGACTCGTTCTCAGTGCATCTTTGGTAGGCTTCAATTTGCTTGGCTAAAGACGAGCTTTGCTTTTTATTCGCCGTAGATACACGTACGTAGACAGCAACCTGTAGTCAATTCTTAAACGTTTCTTTAGAGGAAGTTTTTCAAAGTCACCCATTTATAACTCCTGCGGTACCTAATGTGTTAAATCGTGTGTATACGTCACTCACCTGGAAGCTAATAGCAGGCAAAAAGGCAGGTAAAATCCAAGATGAACGTTTGTAGCGCCAAGCGATATAACCGTGGTGACTACAAAACTTTTGATGTATGTGCGTCGATTTTGAAAAGGCCCTATGACACATTTGACAGTGCTTTGGATGTTCATATTCTTGTTGCTTCATCCATGCTTTGTGACGGCAGCTATCTGAGCAAAACTTAGCAAGATCTGAGTGTCCACCTAGAGAAGCCTCACGCATTGGCACACATGAGTCACCAGTTCATGTTTACTTTCAAGGCGATGTGTTGCACAAAAGCTTCTCACCTCATCGTGTGTAAGCCTACAGAAATTAGTTATAGCCTTATAATCCCAACCACAAGCTCTTAGGTTTTGATATGTAACTCATTAATGGGTGATATGACAGGTCACCTCATAGCTTTGACGCGTGATATACGGACTTTGAGTAAGTTGTATGAACGCCGCCGATAGGCGCTCATACACATCCTGTTTGATGACTTTTGCTTTGATGAGACGTGTGCAGATAAGCTCAGCTTCACTGAACTGAATTTGCAAGTCTACATCAAAAGGCTCTGTTGGCATATTCATGTACTGTCCTTTCAATAGATCTCTCTACTTGGGACAGCCACTTGACTGGAAAACTTAACCTCATAAGAGTTTCTTTAGCCCTTTTGAATATTCATACGCCACAGATTTGTCTTACAAGAAAAAAGCGGATGCACCAGACCTCATAAGATCTAGCACACCCGCACGCCCTCATATGCTATGAGAGCTTCTCGTTTACTCGTCTTTGTACCTTATGATAGAGCGCACCAAGTCTTTGATTGCGCTCCTCACCGTTTCCAAACTCGCCATGGATGATTACAGCCTCAGCCAGTGCTTGAATGTTTGTGCTTGGCCCAGAAGGAGTACTTGAGGCTTGTACAGGTGCTGGAGTGGTGCCTCCTAGATATGGAGCTAGTACTTCACTTGGTGGATAGTAGCGACCAGGACATCCTGTTGAGACGATGTCTTTGTGGCCGACCATAGCCAGATTCCCATAGCGTGCTCGGATATTCTTGACAAGCTCAGCTACCGTACGTTTATCGCTTGAAGAGCAGCTCGGATTACATTTAATGCCGATGGATTCGAGGGTAGCTACCCAGTCTCCTGCATGCCACATGGCCGTCTTCTACTACGTAGTGTGCAGAGTTTCGTCCTCGCTCTGACACAAACCATGAAAGGACTCCATCAAAGCTTGGTGCCTTTTCTGGATCGTCCCAGTGGTGAATGACAATGCGTTTAATGCTGTGTCCTTGGCGTCCGCGTGTGAAGCATTTAGCGCCAAATCGCACGATGTATTCGTAGCTCATGGTTTTCTCCAATCAAGTGAGTCGAGATGTATGCTGACGTGCTCAATGAGTCCTTATTCACCCTGCTTAGGCATGACATCTGCTTCATCTGTTGAGGGTGTTTCAATCGGTGTTCTATTCTTGTGGGAAATTGAGGTAAGAGCATCGGATAGCCCCTCTGGAATCTTAAGTCCGAGCGCCGTGGCATTTTCTAAAAGCGAGATACCCTCATTTGAGAGGTAAAAACAGATGGTGGCAAAACGAAGTGCATCACCTTGACCGAGCACATAGACATCCAAAAGATTTGCTGCTCCCACCAAAACAAAGATGGTGAACTTGCGAGCAATGCCCTTAAAACCCTCTTTGGAAGAAAGCCTGTGGTTGATAAAAGCTGCTGCCACACCTGTCACGTAGTCGATAATCACAAAGGCTAAAAGGCAGTAGAAAAAGCCTGTGTATTCACCTAAATACCAACCGAACACACCTCCTGATACTGCTGCGAGTGCCTGTACATTTGCCCAGGTAGTTTTTGCGTCCATGAGTTTTCTCCTTAAAAAATAAGCACCTTAAGATGCGGTGCTTGAACTTTCAGTATTTTTCTGCGCGGCTTACCGCTTCATCAATAAGCGTGCAACCCGTCTTGGTTTTGAGGTAGCTTAGATTACTTGCAAGTAGAACTCTCTTTGAGGGTAGTTACATCAGCTGTACCAGCTATCGTAAGCTCAGCAGTTTCTGCCATGAGTTTTTTCTCGCTCGGCAATAAACTCATATGCAGACGCACTGTCAGGAAAGCTGCTCTTACTTTCATTCGAGATTTCAGGTTTACCAAACTTGGGCTGAAGGTTAGGCGATAATAACGATAGAAGGTATGACCTATTACTATCTCCCTACCTTTAAATAAACCTTTTTAGCTTTGCAGATGTACTGGTAAATACTTCTGTCAGTACATCTGCATTTTCCTTTGCGGGTAATCCCGCAATCAAATCATGAATAGCAGTTGGTTGGGTAGAGATGTGTTTGATACGGATTCAGGGCAAAATATCTCTCAGCAAGTTAATATAAAGAAGCTATAAAGAAGCAGCTTAGCATGGGAGACAAGATGGGCTTAGTGAAGAAGAATGCTAATAAAGGTGGGTACGCCGTTACGTTACTGATCTTATTAGTTTACACCTATATTTTCTTTTGTTCAGGAGCTCTATATTCTGAAACGAGCCTATTCAACAAGCCTCTAATCCTCTTTCAATGATTCATCAATACTAATTATCTCATACTGCTTTTTACGTTGGCATTGCTTGTGGGAAACCTATACTTTTCAGTATTGATTGCTCAGAGTGGTTTTTTAAGATTAATAAAATGGCTGTTGAATGTCATAGTCACTTTTGTTTTTATCATTAGCTCTGGTTTGTTGCTGTTCTCAACTGAAAACTTATATGAAATTCCTCTTAGTGGAGATGTGGGTCACATAAGAATTATTTGCTCTGATTTTTATTTTGTAGGAGATCATAAAGGAGATATTTATCTTTTGTCCCGTCTATATTGGCCTAGGGCAACACTCTGGTTATCACTGGGACGGTCAAGACGATATTCGCTATGACAATCCCAGTGAGATTTGGACTGCAACTTTTCAAGATGGTGTTGTACAGATTCAAACGAATGGAGTTTTTGACATTGGTCTTAACCAGCGTCAGCTTGAAATAAAAGTTCCTTAGCTATAGAGCAGTTTTGTAGCAAAGGAACGCGCTAAAATATATGCTTCATCCTTATTGGGCAAACGTTTAGCCTTTGAAATTAGTTTGTAAATCTCTTCTGTAGCGTAAGGAATTGGTTGTTTTTCCATCATATACCAGAACGCATCTTGAACGTTTTGTCTGCTTCCGCCAAAACGTTTAATAAAAAACTCAAAACGCCTAGCCTTTGGACTAATGCTTCTCATATCATTTAGTGCCTGCGAAAAGGACTTCTTGCCTTTCCAATATGCATGCACAAGTAGATATGCATCGACATCTGCCTGTAGGTCATCATTTCCAAAACCATAATTTTTACTTCCAAGGTATGAGTTACAAAAAGTATCTAAATCCATACCTCCTTCCTGATTCAGATAATCGCCCCAGAATTGCAAAGTATCAAATGCCCAACCGCCAAAATCGCCAAGCCCCATCTCGTTCTGAGGAATGTCACTTCCCCAAGTTAAATAGCCAAGAGATGTTGCAGCAAAGTGTGGGACATCTTCTGGACGGAGGCTACTCACAATATCTCCAGCTGATTTACAAGCGATTGCAACATTTTCCCTTTCTGCAACAGCAGAGTCTTCTTCTGTTTCAGGTGTGTAAACCATCCAAGCAAGGCTCGTATAACTTTTATCCCAGTATGTCGGTTTTCTTAGGGTCTCAAGAATATTTCTGCCAATAATATAGTCAGGCTGTTGATTATTCGAAAGAGTTACGTATTTGTCTTTTACCTACTCAGCCCATAATGCAAACCGATCTTTATTTTCTTGAATACTTGATGTGGAGCTGCAGGCTGGATAGGCACCTGAGTATGCTACACGATCTAAGTCCCATTTACTGCCATAGCCACTAATCTCATGGAATTGATCAAACACCCAGTCTTTAGGAATGGGAAAGCCCAGGTTTCCAGAAAAGCCCGTGCTCATATCTGATACAAATGCTGCCTCTGCAAATCCTGCATTAATTACCCTTGTACAAATATTTCTTGAAGCATAGATTCCAACACTATATCCGTTTCCTAAATTATCAGACACCGCTTTAAAATATGGAATAATGTTTGAACTTACCTCAGGATCGGTTGCGTCATAATCTACTGCAA
>OKOR01000229.1_pt1 | contig 19146 bp, 18 predicted proteins | sample 1614771 | NCBI WGS metagenome assembly OKOR01 (sample SAMN04436970, study PRJEB24849) | human gut metagenome | biome: human gut; feature: NICU; material: stool | host: Homo sapiens | place: USA: Saint Louis, MO | collected 2010-03-22
GACAGGTCTTTTTTCACATTTTCTGGGTGGTAACTTTAATTATGCAATCTAGGATTGATGCTTTTTGTGAACGGCTGCATCAACATAGAATCATTCATTTTTTTGGTAAAGGCTTCAATTCTTACGCTGGCGCCGATTTCCAGTTCAAGTTTTCCCGAGTCGGCAAGTATGTCCGTGTGATTACTGATGAAAATTCGATTTTGATGTCCGCCAATTTTGCGAACCAAGATGAGTTAATCATGGTGGCTAGTTTACGTGGGGATGACGAAGAGTTGCTGAAAGCGATGAAAATTGCCAAGCAGCGGCAGGTACCGATTCTATTGATTACGTCTAATCGTTATTCACAACTTGTTACCCATGCAGACGTGACGCTTATTGCTGCCAGTTTGACCAAAGAAGAGGCTTTAGGCAATATCTCACCACAAATTCCGATTTTGATTCAGTTGGATATGGTTTATGAGCGCTATATCCATTTATATGCCGATGCCGTTTCTCAATGGTTGGCGTCGGAACAAATTTTACACAAGTAACGGAGGAAGCATGAAGAAATTTCCCGAGAACTTTTTGTGGGGCGCTGCAATGTCGGCACCGCAAACAGAAGGCCAGAGTTTAAATTTCGGAAAATCAGCCACCACCTGGGATTACTGGTTTCAAACCGCACCGGAGAAGTTTCACCAGCAACAAGGACCAGCGATCACATCTGATGTTTACGGCCAGTATTTAAAGGATTGTCAACGCATGCAGGAAATCGGGTTGAATTCAGTCAGAACATCGATTTCCTGGGCCCGTCTCTTGCCAGATGGAAAGACGGTCAACCCACAAGCAGTCGCGTTTTACCGGCAGTATTTTACCGCCATGCGTGATCATGGGGTCGAACCGATCATCAACCTGTTTCATTTTGACATGCCGATGTGGTTGATGGCGCGTGGTGGCTGGGAAAGTCGGGAAGCCATTGCCGCCTTTGCCTTTTACGCCCAGACATCATTTGAGTTGTTCGGTGATCTGGTTAAAAAATGGACGACCTTTAACGAGCCGCTTGTCCATGTGGAATGCGGCTACCTGCATCAGTATCACTACCCAGCAGTAGTCGATTTTAAGCGGGCTGTCCAGGTGGCTTATCATACCTTGCTTGCACATAAAGCAGCAGTCGCGAAGTTTAGAAACGCGCTGCCGTCTGGTGAGATCGGAATCATTTTGAATATTTCACCGACATATCCCAAAAGTGAAGCAACTGCGGACATGTTGGCAGCTAGGCGCTCGGATCTCCTGAACACGCGTAGTTTCCTGGATCCCGCAGTTTTGGGGACCATTCCGGATGAGCTAGTTGCGTTGTTAAGTGAAAATGAATTGCTGCCAGTGACGAAACCCGAAGATCAGGCACTGATTAAAGACCATATCGTGGATTTCATCGGCTTAAATTATTACCAACCGCGCCGAGTTCAGGCACCAACAGCTCCCAAAACGCCTGCGCAAATGCCGGCCGACTTTTATCAGCCGTATGATTGGCCCGCCAAAAAGATCAATCCTCATCGCGGCTGGGAAATCTATCCCAAAGCGCTTTACGATGTCGCCATGATGATGAAAAACGACTATCACAACATGCCATGGTACGTGAGCGAAAATGGTATGGGGGTCGCAAACGAAGAAGCTTTTATGGCGGACAATGGCGAGATTCAAGACGACTATCGCATCGCATTTATGAAAGAACACTTAAACTACTTGCACCAAGGTATTCGCGAAGGCAGCAACTGCTTTGGGTATCATGCTTGGACGTTCGTGGATTGCTGGTCGTGGTTAAATGGCTATTAAGAATCGCTATGGGTTTTATCGGCTGGATTTAGCGACAGGCCAACGATCAATGAAGAAAAGTGGCCGCTGGATGGGGCAGGTCAGTGAAAACAATGGATTTTAGAGGTGACCAATGAGTCTAGGGGTATTTGATATAGGCGGAACCACGGTTAAGCACGGCATTTGGGAGCATCAGCAGTTAAGCCCAGTCAACGCTTTTCCAACACCTGTCACATTTGATGAATTACTAAGAAATATGGCCGAAATTATCCGCGATGCCAAGCGCCCGCTAACAGGCATTGCAATCAGTGCACCAGGAGCAGTTGACCAAGAAAAGCGGAAAATACTAGGCATCAGCGCCGTGCCCTACATCCATCAACGGCCGATCTTTGATGAACTCGAACAACATCTCGGCTTGCCGGTGACAATCGAGAATGATGCCAACTGTGCAGGGATAGCCGAAGTAGAACTAGGTGTCGGCAGAGAAGCACAAAATATTGTCTTTGTTGTTCTGGGTACCGGAGTCGGCGGCGCACTTTTTGTTAATCGACAACTGTATAAAGGAAGTCATCTGTTTGGTGGAGAAATCGGCCTGCTGAAAAGTCAGAGTCAGCAAATCTTTAGTCAAACCGGAACCTTGGTCAAAGTCGCACAAGCTTATTCTGAACAAGTCAATCGTACGGTTGATGGAAAAATGCTCTATGAGTTAAGCGAAAATGGGGACACACTTGCAAAATCGGCGTTGGATGAAATGTATCAGACCATAGCAAAAAACCTCTATAATCTTCAAGTTCTATTCGACCCGGAAATGATTGTTTTAGGCGGCGGCATCTCTCGGCGGCCAACATTAGCAGCTGAACTTTCAGGGCGATTATTTGAGCAACTAAAAAAAGAAGGCATTGAGGAAATCATGCCTGTTGTCAAATGCTGCCATTTTCATAATGATGCCAATCTAATTGGGGCGGCGATGAACTTCCAGAAGATTTTCCCTGATCAGCATCGGAGTTAAGTAAGTTTAAATCCGATTGGGTCAAGTTTTATGGCAACTCTTAGCCATCATTATTAAGTGAAGCGTGTTGAATGATTACCTGGAAATCCTATAGACTGAGATTAAGCTCAAAGAGGAGATTGAATGACTCTTACAGTCCTCCTAGGTCTTTCTCCTTTACTTTGCATTCGAGTCGTTATATTATCAGAATGCTTTTATTTACCGATTAATGGGTCCATCTCAATTTATGGCGAGGAGGATGGAACATGACACTGCTTAGAAAAGTTATTTGGGTATTCGTGTTTGTTATTTATGGGGTAGTGCTTTTTTGGGCTTCGTTTTACAGCAACAGTGCTTATTTTTTACCGGTGATCGCCATCCCTGCTATTTTTTCGGGAATATTTTGGCTAATCGAAAATGTTAAGAAAAACAAGAAGTGAGGAATGTTCGTCTTACTGTGCCACTTTGGTTTAGCAAGATGCTTTATTGTCGATTGATATTACGTTCCGCCCTCTTTTGTTGCTTTAACTGAATGCTTAAGAAGCGGTTGCTTAGAACGTAAATCAATAAAAATGAAAAAGATCGCAGTACTCGGTTTGAGAGTATTGCGATCTTTTTGGCCAGTGGCTACTTTACGGATCAAGTCTACTTAAATCAGACAACATTTAAGCATTCCTACTAACGACAGACTCGGTTTGCTTTTGCGTATCAACCGCTGCCCGAATCGCCTTTGTAAACTGCTCAATCGCAGCGGGGGCGTTTTGCGCTTCCTTGGCGACAATGTCCACGATGGCGCTGCCGATAATGACGCCATCCGCAATCGACGCCATGGTTTGGGCTTGTTGCGGGGTATGGATACCGAAGCCGATTGCTGTTGGCACATCAGTGTAGCGTTTGATTTCCGTAACCAACGTTTTTAGACCGGTGAAAAATTCGTCCCGTTCACCGGTGATGCCCACAGAGGAAACCACGTAGATGAAACCAGAAGCACTTTTGGCAATTTTTTCGATCCGGTGGCCAGAAGTCGGTGTGATTAACGGGATAATATCAATGCCATACTTTTCTGCAAACGGCACAATTTCAGCGCGACTTTCGTATGGCAGATCGGGGATCACCAGACCGCTAACCTTTAGCTCGGCGCAACGCTTCAAAAAGGTATCGTAGCCGTACTTAAAGACGATGTTTAAGTAAGTCAGAAACACGATCGGCACTGCGGTTTTCTTCCGCGCTGCTTCAACGATTTCAAAAACGGTTTTGGTGCGCACGTTGGCAGCAAATGCGCGCAGGTCCGCAGCCTGAATCACTGGCCCATCCGCAACCGGGTCAGAAAAGGGGATACCCAATTCGACAATATCCGCGCCGCCATGTGCAAGGGCAACAATGTTTTTGACAGTGGTATCCAAGTCCGGGTCGTCCGCAACGACAAAAGGGATGAAAGCTTTATGATTTTTGAAGATGGCAGCTAAATTACTCATCAACGTCAACTCCTTTGTATTTGGCAATGCTAGCAACATCTTTATCGCCGCGGCCGGATAAGGTGCAGATGATGATTTGGTCCTTGGCCATGGTTGGGGCAATTTTTTCAACGTAAGCAATGGCGTGGCAGCTTTCGATCGCCGCGACAATGCCTTCTTGTCTCGCGATGTATTCAAATGCCTGAACTGCTTCGTCATCGGTGATCCCAACATATTGGGCACGGCCTGCTTCGGCGAGGGCGGCGTGTTCCGGGCCAACGCCGGGGTAGTCAAGACCAGCAGAGATGGAGTAAACCGGATCGATTTGTCCATCTTCGTTTTGCATGAATAAGGATTTCATGCCGTGGAAAATACCGACACTGCCGCGTTCGATCGTAGCAGCGGTTCGCGCCGTATCAACACCTTTGCCAGCGGCTTCAACGCCGACCAGTTGTACAGAAGGCTCATCAATGTATGCGGCAAAACTGCCAATGGCGTTACTGCCGCCGCCGACACAGGCTACGATCATGTCCGGCAGCTGTCCTGCTTTAGCCTGCAGTTGTTGCTTGGATTCAATGGAAATGACGCTTTGAAAATGTTTGACCATCTCCGGAAATGGTGCTGGACCCACGGCTGAACCAAGCACATAAAAGGTGTCATCGCTGCGACTGGCCCATTCCTGAAGGGCAGCGTTGACCGCGTCTTTAAGCACCATCGAGCCGCTGGTGACAGAATGGACTTTGGCGCCGAGCAAGGTCATGCGATAAACATTTAACTTTTGGCGGTCAGTGTCTTCTTTTCCCATGAAAATTTCACATTCCATGCCCATCAAAGCGGCAATCGTTGCGGTGGCAACACCGTGTTGGCCAGCGCCGGTTTCGGCAATTAACCGGATTTTGCCTAGATGCTTGGCGAGTAAGGCTTGTCCGATAACATTGTTGATTTTATGGGCACCAGTATGATTGAGATCCTCACGTTTGAGATAGATCTTGGCCCCGCCTAAGTCTTCGGTCATGTTTTTGGCGTAATACAGTAGCGATGGTCGGTTAGCATAATTGACTAACAAATCGTTGAGTTCGGCTTTGAATTGCGGGTCGTCTTTTAAAGTGTTGAAAGCCGCGGTGATTTTTTCGAGTTCGGTCATTAAGGTTTCCGGGATATACTGGCCGCCAAAGTCGTTGCCATAGCGGCCGGCGCGGTTTGTAGGTTGAGCAGTTTCATTTAGTGTTTTCATAAATGATTTCCTCTTTTGCGTTTTGAGTAAATTGATGAATTTTATGCGCATCTTTGTGACCGGCAGTTTCAACGCCGCTGGACACGTCAACGATAGTAGGGTGGACGACTTGAATGGCACGGGCAACGTTTTCCGGCGTCAGACCACCGGCTAGAATCAGTGGTCGCGTGATGTGTGGAATAGCCGCTAGATTGAGCAGTTGGCCACTACCTTTTCCGCTGTCGACCATGAGATAATCAGCCGGCGAAGTTAAGTCAATTGCCTGGCGTTCAAAGACCTGGATGACTTGCAGGCCAGCGTGTTGCAGCTGCTTAATTTCGGTTGGTGTACTTGTTCGATGCAGCTGCGCAATTTCAATGGCGCCGGCTTGATAAATCGCCAGAATATCGGCGACCGATTCATGAACGAAAACGCCCACTGGTTGAATATCGGGATGGAGTAACTTGCGTAAAGCCACTGCCTGCTCCAGGGTGACGTGATGCCGTCCGGAAGCAAAAACGAACCCGGCGAAATCCGCTTGAGCAGCATTGATGGCTAAAATATCTTCGGGATGCATTAAGCCGCAGATTTTCACTTTTACCATTTTTCAAATCCCCCTGAATGCCGTAATTAATTCCCGCTTGTGCTTGGAGCGCATGAGGGTTTCACCGATTAAGACGGCGTTGAAACCGGCTGCAGCTAACTTTTCGACATCTTGTTGCGTTTGGATCCCGCTTTCGGCGATAACAGGAATCGAGTCAGGAACCATGGCGCGTAGTTTCAGACTGTTTGTAAAATCAACCTGAAAATTTTTCAAATTCCGGTTGTTAGTGCCGATGATTTTTGCGCCTGATTGCAAAGCACGGGTCACTTCTTCGGCGGTGTAGGCTTCAACAATGGCTTGCATGCCGAGATTCTCCGCGAGTTGGCGGAAGGTGCGTAATTGTTGATCAGTTAAGATGGCAACAATGAGTAAAATAATGGACGCACCATTTGCCTTGGCTTCGTAAATCATATAGGGATCAATCGTAAAATCTTTACGCAGTGTGGGCACTGAGACTTGTTGGCTGATCGTCTTTAAATAGCGAAGATGGCCGTTGAAGTAATCAGGTTCAGTGAGGACGGAAATAGCATCGACGCCGGCTTGTTCGTAAGCTTGAGCAATCGCCATATAAGGAAAATCCGCCACGATCGTTCCTTTTGATGGCGAAGCTTTTTTGACCTCGGCGATAACGTGTAAACCAGGCTGCTTTAAGATGGTGAGGAAGTCTGATTTTGTGGTGGGTGGTTGATGGGCAACGATGCGTTTGAGTTCAGTTAAGGATTGGCGTTGTTGGTGGCGAGCAAGGCGGATTTTGGTTGCTGCCACGAGATCATCTAAGATCATGCCACCACATCCTTACGTTTGGCAGAAAAGGCGCGCAGGTGATTTAATTCTTCACGTGCCTTCCCAGCGTCAATCGTTTCCGCAGCGAGAGCGATGCCGTCTTGAATGCTCAGTTCCGGATGAGCCAGATGCAGGGCAGCACCGGCGTTTAGTAAGACAATGTCACGTTGCGGTCCGTGCTTGCCGGCGAGAATATTTTGCGTGATTTGCGCATTTTCTTCAGGCGTGCCACCGACCAGATCGGCGCGCTGACTGCGATTGAAGCCGAATTGTTCCGGCGTCACCGTGTATTGGGTGAGTTGGCCAGCGCTTAGTTCAACCACGGCTGTTTCCGCGGCAGTTGTCATTTCATCAAGGCCGTCACGACCATGAACAACCAGCGCATTGGTGACGCCGAGCTTTTTCAGGACGTTGGCTAACGGCTCAAGCAAAGTTTCATCGTAGACACCAAGCAGTTGGCGCGTTGGGTGAGCCGGATTTGCCAGCGGACCGAGAATGTTGAAAATAGTTCGGAAACCAAGCTGCTTTCTAACGGGAGCGACATACTTCATCAACTTGTGATATTCCTGCGCGAACAGAAAAGCTAAATTGTTTTCCTGCAGGCTTTGATAACTGACAGCCGGCGTTTCGTTGATATCCAAGCCCAAAGCCTCAAGTACATCGGCGGCACCGCTCTTGGATGAAGCCGCGCGATTACCGTGTTTGGCAACAGGCGTTCCAGTCGCCGCAACAACAATGGCGCTGGTGGTAGAAATATTAAAGGTGTTGGCATGATCGCCACCGGTTCCGACAATTTCCAAAACATCCTTGGTTTCCGGAAAAGCGAGTGCGTGCCGCCGCATAGAAGCTGCTGCACCGGCAATTTCATCAATCGTCGGTCGCTTAGCCGTTAGCGCGGTTAGTAGACTGGCAGTTTGCACTTCAGACGCCTCGCCGTTCATAATTTCATCCAAAACAGCTTGGCTTTCTTCAAACGTTAAATCTTCATGGTTGACGACTTTTTCAATAGCTTGTTTGATCATGGCGATCCCTCCAAATTTGGTTGTTATAGCGACTTGGTTGTTGAGAAAAAAGGCTAAGTGAAAATGGCCATCGTTTGATTTCCTTGGTTTGTTTCATTTTTGGGGGACCTCCTTTGATTGTTGAGATGAGTGGTTGTTGCTGACGCGGTGAGGTGCTTCTTCATAACATGCTTGCAGTAGCAAAAAAATCCGTCCATAACTAAGAACTCTAGTTAAGGACGGATTTTCCGCGGTGCCACCTTAGTTTGATCGCTCGAGTCTTCGACAAATAGTCTAACTTAATTGTCTAAAAAGAGTCCGATTGATCACGCTTAGCGAGGGACCAACATCCCTCCGACAACTGACGTATGCCTGACGTTTCCCCGTACTCGCGAACTTTCGGGAGAACCCTCCGTGGTCCATTTAATCATCTGCGTTCGATTGCACTCTCAGCAACGGCAACTCTCTGTGCGCGCACAATGATCTTGATCTCCACATCAACGGTTTTTCATGGACGAAATATTAATGATTGATTTGAATATTAGAGCCTTACCGGAAAAATGTCAAGGATTTTAATTTTCGCTTGGGTGTTAATGGAAACCGTTTTGTTTTAGATGTTCGTGGTACTCGGTTGCCGCCGATCCGTCCAGAGCGATACAGGAGCGAGGCATAAGACAATTAGAGCACCCACAAGATAAGTGTGACTAAACGCGCGTGACAACTGGGTATTTTTACGGCCCGTTATTGCTTGAAAAGTCTTTTGCAGCGTTTGCTTCTGTGCAATTTGTTTGATGCCGTTTAAAAAGATGGTCTGGTTCGTGTTGATGGTCATGGCACCGGTGGCCAGCTTGGTGACACTCACTGACAGGGGTGAGTGGCTTTGTTGCATCATTTTCGTTAAAGCGGTTAACCCAGTTGTGACCTTGATATTAGCGTGGCGTAACGCGGAACTGGTATCATATAGTCGCCTTAGATCAGTTCCTGCCGCGGGTTTGGGTAGATTGGTTTTCACTTTTGCTGCTTGAGCAACGGCTTGTTTCATTTTTTGTTGCTGATGAGTTGTCGGCGTGGATGAGCCGGCGAAAACTTTCGCTAATTGCTGGTGGGCCACGCTTTTGACGTAAGGTGAGAGCACTTTTTCCGTTACGATTTGATCGCTGGCATGGTGAATCTGGGTCTTAGCTGTGTCGATATTGGTATCCAGCACCGTTACCAGGACGGCGATGCCTAGGCAGGTGCCGATTTGGCGGGCAGCGTTGACGATTCCGGAGCCGATGCCGCTTTTGTTTTTGGGCAGGTAGCGAACCGAGGCGACCAACGAGACCGAAGCGAAGCCAAAACCCATCCCATTGATGATGAGCAGTACGACGATGAGTGCGGTGGCTGTGTCGGTTTTAATGAGCGAAAGCAGGAAGAGACTGGCTGCCATCACCAGCATACCGGTGAGTGTGACCGGAATCGCGCCGACTTTGGCAAGCAGTCGAGTCGCAAGCGGCATGGCAATCATGATGGTCAGTGAAACCGGGATAATGATCAAAGCAGCGTGTAAGGGACTATCTCCTAAGACGTCTTGCAGAAAATAATTCAGGATTAAGCTTGGTGCAACTAAGGCGAAACCGGTCATGAAGTAAATCACACTGGATGCACTAAGCGTTTTTTCCCGGAAAAGATTAAGCTCCAGTAACGGATGCCGAACCACTTTTTCAGTCATGATGAAGACAATAAGTGCTACTCCACCGCCAATTAAACTGGTCAAAATCAGTGGTGAAGTCCACCCGTATTGGCGACCTTCCAACAGCCCAAACGTGACGCCTCCAAGTGCAGCTGTCAGTAACAGTAACCCCGGAAGATCAATCCGGCCGGCAAGTGATTCATCATACGATTCTTTTGCGCACACAGTAACCAGCAAAAATGCGAGAATGGCTAGCGGAATATTAATCCCAAAAATCCACCGCCAAGAAGCTATTTGTAAAATGATGCCACCAATGGGCGGTCCGCCGGCAGCTGCCAGCGCAGTGACAGCACCGACCAACGCAGCGACCTGATTGATTTTTTCTTTTCCGTAGACTTCGATGCCCATCGGTAACACGATTGGCGTGATGATGGCTCCGCCAAGACCTTGAAAAAAGCGGAATGTAATGAGTACGGGTAGCGAGGGAGCGGTCATGCAGGCGGCAGAGAAGCCTCCAAACAGAGCCAGACCCAGTAACATGATTTTTTTACGACCATAACGATCCGCTATTTTGGAAGCCGTAATCATAAAAACCGACATGGCAAGTGTGTAAATCGTCATGACCCAACTGGTGTTCGCAAGTGAACCGTGAAGCTCGGTCATAATTTTGGGAATCGCAATATTCACAATAGTCGTGTCCAACGTCCCCATAAACATGGCAATCGTCAGGCCAATAAAACAAAGTACTTTAGTCAAGCGCGTCATTGCATCAGATCCTTTCATCTGCTACATTTGTGTACACGTGACACATGTGTGACTTTCGAGAGCACTTTGAGTATACTGGGGCTAAAGATAAGCAACAAGGGTTTGGTGACAAGTGCTACAAATTGGTGGTGTTTGTGTCAGTTAGGAGACGGTGGACATGAATGGAAAACAACGCATGGCGCGCCAATCAAAACAATGGTTAGTGGATGCATTAGTGACGTTGATGAAGGATGAGGCGATTGAAGATATTTCGATTACGGAAATTGTCCAAACGGCGGATTTATCAAGAAGAACTTTTTATCGTGCGTTTAAAACTAAGGATGATTTAATTGATTATCTGTGCCGCCAACTAGCAGATGATTATTTCAAAAGTTTAAAAGCGGCCACCCGCGATCAAACCCCGATTAGTTTTGCCACCACGATGCAAAACTTTTTCACATTTTGGTGGCAACAAAAAGACCTTGTCCGGTTGTTGATTCGACAAGGTCTGTTCGATCGGTTGAATGGCGTCTGGCAACAAAATGCAGTCGCACATTATCGTGACTTTCCGGCGTCGTGGCATCCGCAAGGTACGGATCAAGAGGTCAACTACATCATGGCCTTTGCACTTGGAGGCCTCACCAATATTTTGCGGCTTTGGCTAGTCCAAGCACATCCGGAATCCCCAGAAGAAATCCAGCGGTTTGCACAGGCCAGCTTTGCACAATTAGCGCGGAGTTTGGGTGGTGGTGAAAATAACGAGCCTCATGAAGCGCAAGGGTGATCGTGCGGTTAAAAGAAGAAATTGATAGGTAAAGTTAAATCGGCATTACTAAATACGAGCACGCCGTCAGCAGCTTTTCCCTTAGGTACATCGAGTATGAGATTGATCGTCTTTTCCTCGCTCGTGTTGATAACAGGTAGGTTTGATGGTGTTTCAATGGCAACTTTCTGATTATTCGCGGAGGCGGTGAAGTAACTCGGTGAAAACCTAAGCGGAATGGCGTAATGGTTATTATGGAAAGTTAGCGAGATCCCGGTTTTATTTTCGGGCATGTTTGGCAAGTAGGTGGACTTAATCGTGAATAATAGTTGTTTGTTATGCCCGTAGTAAGCAACTTTGCGACCGATCGCGACGGGCTTGCTAGTCATGGCACTGTGCGCAATAGGATATGTGGATGGAACAGCGATGACTTTTTTACTTGTGCGCTGGCGGGATGTTGTTTTTAAAACTAATTTTGTCGATGTAGCGTGAAGCTTTTTCAGCGTCACAGTTTTCTTTTTTGCTTTACCGCTGGCTAATTGCTGGTTATTCAGGTCTTTTAGCGAGTATTTAGTGTTGGGTTTGACTTGAAAAGTTAACTTAAGAGCGTCATGAACAGTGGTTACTTGCACTTTGGTTGCTTGTGGCGATTGCGTTTGTGCGTGCGCTGCTTGCTGAGGGGCGAAAAGACTGATGCCCAAAAGAATGGCGAATATAGTGACTGCTTTTTTCACAGTGATCCCTCCAAGTGGCGTGGATTTATGGTATGTGGCTAATTATAGTTGAACTTTGACTATGAAGGCCATCTTTTTCTAATCATATCATAAATATTTAGAGGGATTTTCTGTGGCTGATATTTGTCTTCAAAATAACTCAAAAGTGGCCATCGCATTTTTAACAGGTCTGCAATGGCTGCTTATGTGAGTTCTTTTACCAATGGGAGGCAGACGCGATCCACGACTTCAAAACAGTGGAAATTTGCATCACAAGTAGATAGCTATTAAAGAACAATATTTCCTTTGACATCGCTTTTGACAGTGAACCGTCAATAAGATCGTTCGTTTTCAGGAGCATCGGCCTTACTAGATGCCTTAAAGCTAGAGTGATGGCTGAAATTCAGCGAGCCAATTGCCGCTGCTGCTAGCAGACCGAGTAGCCAAACCATGATAACCCGTATGCCTGACGCAAGTTGCATTTCAGGTAACGCCGTAGATTGAGCAATGGTGCCACTTGCAATCTTCCAAACATTGAAGAAACTTAATGGCAACCACGGAATTGGCGGCATTATCAATGCACTGGCTGTGACCAACAAGACGATAGTAGTCGTTATCCATGCATTTTTAGCGATTAGCGCTGTCACAATATTGAACGCTGTCACTAACGCAATTAAAAGCAATAGTAGTGCAATTGAGTGGAAGATGAGTTGGCCGCTGGTAGTAAAGTCCTCGGCAAAACTATTCAAGGTATTCTGATAGGTGACATTTATTACTGGGAATTGTAAACTGCCAAAACCATTTAGGCAACCTGTCACTAGTGTTGTGAGCAGAAGCGGCAGGAGGACAATCTCCACTGTCGTCAAACCGATTGTCAAAAATTGGACAGCGATCTGTGTGCCCCAGCCTTCACCTTGTAGCCTTAACCAATTGGCGTGTGCGCGTTGGTGTGCTAATTCTTTGGCGAAAAGGCCACCTGAGACGATAATGCCGATGAGTAGTAAATAAAACGGAATATTTTGTTGGAATAAATATTGCAGGTAATCAAACCCACGAACATAAAAGGTCGGAAACCACTCGCGGACAAGTTTTGCGGTTTCAGCTGGCATTGTTTGCAGTTCTTGATCAGTAAATAGCAGGCCCTGAGGATAGTAGCTACTAAGTTTGTGCTGAGCAAGAAGTTCATTTTGGTGTTCCGTTCGGTTAACTGCATCCAAATAATCTGGTTTGGCTGAACCATTCAAAACCGCGATTCGATAATTGGCGCCAGCATTATTGTTCGTTGCTGGGCGTTGGCCGCTTAAAACGGGTAATTCCGCAGCAAACCAATGATTATAAGCTGCTGGTGAACGGTTGAGTTGTTGCAGTTCAATCTTCAGAGCGGTTGGTCCGTTAGCTTGGCTTGCACCTTGATGAATGAGTTCCTGACGATATTTCTGGATAAATTCATTTTGTGCTGCTTTTTGTTGGAAATTACCGGTAACGCCAATTCCGGTCAGGGTGGCAACGAGTAGCCAAACCCACCAGCGTTGATTGCGTTTGGTCAATTCAAATTTCAAATAATGAAAAAACATCGAATCACCTCCGAACTCGGGCAGCAAGCATACTAAGAAGTTGCCAAGTAAAATAAAGAATGGCAAAGTGTACAATAGACATCATGATATTTTCTTGGAGCAGGGTTTTTAGAGGTTGCGCATGATCAGTGGCCGTATTTTGCCAACTGTGAGTGCCACTGATAAGAGGGCGTCCCCAGAGTTTACTGATGAGTAGACCAAGACCAAGCATTATGAATAGCATCACCAGCCAAGTCATCAGAATAACCAGAAAATTCATGGCTAGCCAGTTCCGATGATTAGGCTGATTTAAAGTGACCCATTTGTGTTGGTTACCCACCCATGACAAAGTCCAAGTTGTTGACAGAATCATTACCATCAGTAAGAGAACGGCCCAATGTTTGATCAAGTGACTAAAGTCGGTTAGGAAAATAGCAGGAAGCGTTGCACTGCCATTGATCTCATATCCTTGATGAGTAGCTACTAATTTCCGGAAAAATATTGCCTGCTGCCGATTGAAAATAAGATCGGCGCTAAAGTCATCTGGGCTAAGCTTCTTTAACAAAGCTTCCTGGTGAAAGACTGCTAAGCTGGTTTTCAAATAGTTGCGATTGTCATGACGGCTCAGAAATTGTTCCTGTTGGGTGTATAAACGCGCTAAGTGACGAGCATGGCGCACTTTTAGTTTTGCCTGTGCGACTTGATCCGGGCTGGTTTCATCGGGATGGGTAGCAATATAGCGCCAATTGCCATCAACCCGACTTAATGCGGCTTGTTTCGTTTCTATTTGTACGTTTAATGTTTGATACGTTTGATGTTGCCGGACACGACTCATTAAGAAGAAAGCAACGGCAATGATGACGGCGAGACCAAGCGCCAAGCTCAGGACAAAACTTGCTTTTAAGCGTCGCCATTCAAGAACGAACAGTGCCTGTTTCATCGAGATGTTGCAAAGAGCGCATTATAGCGTGCTTCTGCAGAGTCATTTGGCCCCAGTACTTCTTCATGAATTTGTTGTCCTGTAATGAAGAAATAATGCTGCGTCACTTTCATCAATTCATCCAAGTTATGTGACGAAATCAAGACAGCGACATCTTGGTGCGCAAGGGTAAGAATGACTTCACGGACCAGTTGTAGGCTAGTAGGATCCAACCCATTTAGCGGTTCATCGAGTAAGAGAATGGTAGGCTTAACCACCAAAGCCATCACCAGGAGTAGTCTTTGTTTCATCCCTAAAGAATATTTGCCCACACGTTGGTTTAAGAAATCGGTCGTTTGCAGCTGATCAGCAATGGCAGCAACAGACCGGGGATTCAGCCGATGAACTGCTGTTAAGAAATCTAAATGTTGTTGCCCGGTCAAATAGGGATAAAGAACCGAGTTGTCTTGGAGATAGGCAACTTTTTGAAAAATCAACTGGCTTGTTATCGGTTTGTCCAGCAACTGGATTAAGCCTGATTGCGGTTGTAATAAGCCGGTGAGTAAGTTCAGTAAGGTTGTTTTACCGTAGCCATTTGGGGCGACTAAGCTGTAAACGCCGGGTTGTTTCAGATGCATCGTTGCGTGTTGAAAGATTGTTTTTCCGCGGAATCGAAATGTCAGATCGTGGATAGCCAAAAGCATATAAGTCCCCTCCAAACAAAATGCGTTACATAGCGAGGCTCAAAGTAATGGTATACATACCTTGCAACGTTGATAAGCCGTGACGATAAGTTTGGTGAAAGGTTGCTACCATTTGCAAAAGTGACTGATAACACATGTTTAATTGATGTATGACTATGCTAATATTAACAGCATACATCTCACCAAAAACCCATCAGCAAAGAATATGACAAGAATCATATTTATTTAGTTAACAACAGTTCTAATTTTAGGAGGAGTCGTGATGACTGATGCAGAATGATAACGTTGGGGCTTATTTTCGAGAGATTCGTAAACGACGAGAATTAGGAATCGAACAAGTGCGAGGAAATTTGCATCAATCAACTATTTCGCACTTCGAACGCGATCATGATGACATTACTGTCCGCAATTTACTTCAGATCCTTCAGCCGACTTTTACAACACCTGAAGAGTTTTGTTTACTTATCAATGGTCAGGATGAATCAATTTCCAGTATTCTCAAGAATATATCTGAATATTACGATCAACTTGACATCGCCGGTTTAAGGGCATTTTCAGCCGCATTTGAACAAGCGCACCCTATGACTGCACCTGTTCGCTTGATCTTGTTGATTCTTGAAAGTTGTGTGAAGGAATTGGCAGGTGAAGATCCCCTTTTGTCAGCCGAAGATTGTGATTATGTACAAGATTATTTGTTGCAGCCAGGGAAATGGTTTAGTTTTGAGTATGTTGTTTTTGGTAATCTTGCCTCATCACTACCCGGTGAAGTTAACTTGCGACTTTGGAAGAAGATGTTGACTTCTTTTCGTGAGTTTCACTTGGCCACGTACGATGAACTGCTCGTCAACATTTTGTACAATGTTGCTGCTTCTTTTTTGAGTCAAGACGATTTGTCATCAGCTGCGTATCTCCTGCAGTCGCTGGATTTATCCAAGGTAGATCATTACGTTCTTTATGTTCGTCATCATGTTGCTTTTTTGAAGCTAGTTTTGAGTTATCGGCTAGATCCCCAAAATAAGCAAAATAATGAGAATCTCAAAGTATTCTTATTAGGCACTCGAATAGTTGATGAAGCACTTTTCAAAAAGAATGTTGATGCTTTGAAGGAACTGAATGTTGATGTTCATACAATCCTGCCATCGGAAACGTGAACAATAGGTACTCCTGATGACTAGGAGATAGGTTGCGCAAGTGGTACCAAAAAAGCGCTGACCAGCCTCTCTAGGCCAAGTCAGCGCGTTCTTTTTGTTTACAGGAAATTTTTCCAAACCCACAACCAAATGATCCGCTGCCTGAACGTGCAATATAGTCACAACTGATCAAGCCAGTCAAAATGGTGTAACCACTTATCTTGCGAATAGATAACTCGATTCTAAAAGGGGGTTTTGATTCTCGTTATTCATCCCAGACGTTCCACTAAAATGCCATTATCGTCGATGCTTTCTTCCATCATTGCTTTACGTAAATCGTAGTCGGAATTACTCTCGAAGATACTATGCTTAACGGACAACAGACTGATGACACCATTTTCGGCAATGATAGGCTAATATTCAACATTTCTACCAATATTAAATGACGCGGAAACTGTAATCATAGTTGAATTTCCGTGACGGCGCTTTTTAACAGTCATGTTTATCGTTCTTTCCCATGCCATGACCATCTGTGCAGTTTTTTTGTATCAAGGTGTTAGCCGAATTAAAACATATAGTTGCTCTTGTAAGTAAGAGCGGTTTGCGCTATTAATACATTAAAAAGGGAGTGGATTGCTTATGACATTAGAAGTTGTTCCTTTTTCATCCGCATCATCCGAAATTGATGGGTTGAAGATTATTCATGTGAAGATGGTGACGGATGAGCGCGGAACGGTTCGAGAGCTGTTTCGCCAGAGCCAGCATTCGCAAGTGTTAGTAAACCCTAATATGGCTTGGAAACAGGTCAATTTGACCCGGACTAAGCGCGGGGCTGTTAGAGGGTTGCATGGTGAAGCGATGTCGAAGCTCGTCACGGTTGCCCATGGAGAAGCATTTGGTGCCTATGTGGATACAAGACGGGACAGTCCTACTTTGGGTTCCGTTGTCACGGTTCGTTTAACGCCCGGTGTGCAGGTTTTTGTTCCTCAAGGCGTTTGTAATGGGTTTCAGGCGGTTGCCGATGATACGGAATATCTTTACTTCTTCGACAACGAATGGGAAAAGGGGATGAGCGGTGTGGCACTAACACCTCTGGATCCTGATTTGGGGATTGAGTGGCCGATCGCCATTAAGCCTGATAATTTAGCGCAAATTTCAAAAAAAGATTCCGAGGCGCCTACTTTGAAGGAAGTGCTGAAACAACTGGCAGAGACGCGGCCAAAGGAATAACTAGCAGGGATAGCGACTGCCAACCCGGGTACATAGTTTATCAAGTGACAGGTACAAAATGTGATCCTGAGACGTCTTTTGATAAAACAAAACGCGCTGACCCAGCTTTTTTAAAGGTATGTCAGCGCGTTCTTTTTGTCTACAGGAAATTTTCCAACCCCACAACCAAATGATCCGCTGCCTGAACCTTGCGAATGGCAACGGCGACTCCTTGCATGAAGCTTTGGCGGTCGAAGGAGTCTTGGCGGATGGTGAGGGCTTCACCGGGACCGCCGAAGAGGACTTGTTCGTGGGCGATGTAACCTGGTAAGCGGATGGCGTGGACCGGGACGTCATCAATGCGTTGGCCACGGGCGTCGTTGTCGATGGTGGACAAGGGCTTTTGGGTGCGTCCGGCGGCGATTTTGTGCGCAGTGGCGATGGCGGTGCCTGATGGAGCGTCGGCCTTATCCTGATGGTGCATTTCGATGATTTCGGCATCAGGGAAGTAGGCGGCGGCTTCCTGTGCGAACTTCATTAAGAGAACCGCGGAAAGGCCGAAGTTTGGGGCGATTAGACCGCCGAGCTGACGGGCTTGGGCGAGTTCGATTAAGCGGTTTTGATCGGCTTGCTGTGCCAACGACTGGGTGAATGCCAGCTTTGATCGCAGCTTCAATGTTGGCAGCGACGGCAGTGGGGTTGGTAAAATCAACCCACACATCGGCAATGTCGGGATTGAGCTGATCATAGCTCGTGAGCACTTTTGTATCAGCTGGTAGTCCATATTTTTGGGCATCAGCGGCAGTTGCTTTGGGATCAAAAACGGCACTTAATGCGAAATCTTTTTGTGACTGGACCATTTTGACTGTTTTTTGACCCATGGCACCGCGAAAACCGGCGACAAGAACGTGAATCATGCAAGCACCTCCGCTTCAATTGCTGATAGTTCCGAAACCCCTAATAGATGGGCTAATTCTTGTTGTTGTGCCGCTGTTAATGGCAGTAGCGGTAAACGCGGGCTGCCGACTTTGAATCCCAAAGCATTAAGTGCGGCTTTGGTAGGCGCTGGGGATGGAAAATGGAATAACGCGGCCATTTTCGGTAACAGTTGCCGTTGTAATGCGGCTACAGTGGTGACGTCACCGCGATCAAGCGCACGATACATTTCCCGGATGCTGTGGGCATATAGGTGGGAGGCAACTGAAATAACGCCCATCCCGCCCAGTGTTTTGATCGTCAGCGCTTGAGCATCTTCGCCGGTCCAGACGTTGAAGGCATCATGTTTGGTTCGGTCGATGATATCGCTGAGTGCTGCCAAACTGCCGCACTGCTTGATCCCTTGAATCATGGGGTTTTGTGCCAGCGTTGCCACAGTTTCCGGTAACATGTCCACGCCGGTCCGTCCTGGAATGTTGTAAATAATGATCGGTTTTTGCGCACTTGCCGCAACCGTGGTATAGTGCGCGATCATGCCATTTTGATCCGGTTTGTTGTAATACGGAACCACAACCAAAGTAGCATCAATTCCGGCAATTCCACCGACTTCATGCGTAAAATCAGTGGTTTCGCGGGTGTTGTTAGACCCCGAATTGGCAATCACGAGTGCGCGCCCGTGAACCATGGCCACAAAACGGGTGTAAAGGGTGATCTTTTCATCATGACTCAACGTAGGCCCTTCACCCGTCGTAGCCCCAACCACAAACCCGTCAGTACCTTGATCAATGAGATGATCGACTAACCGTTGCATACTATCATAGTCAATTTCATCGCGGTCGTTAAACGGTGTCACAATCGCGGTGATTAATTCTGCTCTTTGCATTTAAAAACCCCCCTGAGCGCGAGCCGGCGCGGTTAGAAGTCGGAGTGTAAGCGGCCTTAAGCGTGATGGCCCGGTCTTGGCCATTGCGC
>OKOR01000240.1_pt1 | contig 17962 bp, 20 predicted proteins | sample 1614771 | NCBI WGS metagenome assembly OKOR01 (sample SAMN04436970, study PRJEB24849) | human gut metagenome | biome: human gut; feature: NICU; material: stool | host: Homo sapiens | place: USA: Saint Louis, MO | collected 2010-03-22
TATAGAAGGAAAATGATATAATCGAAAATAAAAAGATGATTTAGATATTAATTTTAATATAATTGAACAGATGATGATAAAAGCTGAAAAGGGGCGGACGATAGACCGAATTGGATCGCGCAATAGCTTTTGCAAAAAAAGGAGATTCATGTTTTATATGAGAAATGGAGAGAAATAGAAGACAAGCATTCGAATGAGGCGCGAAAGTTGTGGGCGAAAATGTTTTCTATATCTAAAGTTTTAGCGCCGCCAGATGATATCGAGGAGGTGTAAGACGTGGTGAAGAATTGGGTATATGTTGAACTAACAGATCGTGCGCACGCGGGGGAAATCGTGAAACTTTGCGACGATAAGTGTTACGAATTTGTAAATGGTGTTTGGGTTGAAAGTTCAATTATGTTTGGCTATTTTTGGCCAGATAGCCCGGATTTTAAAATGTATAGAGAAATACCAGAAGAAGAAGCGCTTAAACGGTTGAATGTTACAGCGTAAATAATCGCCATGACCAAAATGAAATTTGATAAGTATATAAATAAAAAGTTGAAAATAAAGTGTAGTAACAAAAATGAGTTTCAAGGATGGGTTGATAATGTGACCAGCGCTTTGGATGACCCCTGTGAACATGACAGTATAACATTAGAGACAAAAGACGGCTTAATAAATATTCTTGATAGTGAGATAGTAAGCATTAAGGTTTTAGAGAATTGAAGATCGCAGTAGACAAATATGGCTTTAAGTGCTTATTTACATAAAGACCATCGACACAGATACCGTAGGCGTTTTTCATGGGCGGATATTAGGACGGTTTTTGCTCATGATTTTGTTGAGGCAAGCGTGGTCATTGGGTATGACGGCAGTGTGCGGACAATAAGAGAAATAGGCTATTGAGTAAATATCGAAAAGTTGTATAAAACGCTGTATAATGACATTAAGAAAAAATATCCACTGAAAAGTTTAGCGGAAGTCAAAACATTAAGCGCATTATATAAGATGAGGAAATTTACATATAAAGTTGAAAGATAACATTATTTATGTGAAACTGGAGGTGATTCTTAATGACTGATGGGTATGAAAAAACATATCGTAGTACTGCTGCTAAATTGGGTATGTCGTACGAAGAGTTTATGGCAGAAAAAAAGCGTAACAAAGGGCAGATAGACTTGCGAAAAGCGGAAGTAGTAGAAAACGGACAAGTGTATTACATTGACGAATACGAAGCGAAGTTTGGCAAGAAAGCATAAGACCACCGACGCAGATGCTGAGGTGGTTTTTTATTGTGCAAAATTAAGCGACGTATGGAACGGGTAACGCATATATGGTTCGTACGTAACGGGAAACTGCCTGCGCGGATGAAAGTTTTCTGAAGATTCGCGACGGATGGCCCGCATTGTCGCAGCAATCACATATTGCCGGGCTAAATGTGATAAAATAAACTAAGTTAAAAGGGGGAGTTTATGGCGACAGTCGGTTTGTTGGCGGGGATCGGCAAATTGCCGGTGACGTTTTTGCGCGAGGCGAAGCGCTTAGGGGAGCGTGTCGTGACGATTGCCGTCGTCGATGCGGTAGAACCGGAGTTGGCGCAAGAATCGGATCAGTTTTATCAGATTAAAATCACGAAACTGGGTTCGATACTGAAAACGCTGCAGCGGGAAGGCGTGACCGAGGCGACGATGCTCGGCAAAGTCACCAAAGAAATTTTATATGGCAATTTAGGCATCCCGGATTGGCGCGCGCTGCAATTTTTGCGACGGGTACGGGATCGCAAAGATGATACGATTATGCTGGCATTGGTGGACGAATTGGCGGACATCGGCGTTACCGTTTTGGATCAGACGCGCTACCTTACGCCGTTGATGCCGGCGCCGCAAGTGTTCACGAAACGGCAGCCGACCGCGGCGGAGTGGGATGATATCCGCTTCGGATTCGCGTTGGCTAAACAGATCGGGGCGCTCGATATCGGTCAGACGGTTGTCGTCGCGCGCCAAGCCGCGATGGCGATTGAAGCGATCGAAGGCACGGATGCCTGCATTATGCGCGGTTGCGCGTTAGCGCGTCAGGGCGCGGTGGTCGTTAAAACGGCGAAACCGCAACAGGACGTGCGTTTTGACGTGCCCGCGATCGGTTTGACGACATTGCATTCGCTCTTGGAACACAAGGGCGCGGTGCTTGCGATTGAGGCGCAACGTACTTTATTTGTGGAACAGGACGAGGTTATCGCGCTTGCCGATCAAAAAGGCGTGGCGATTTGCGCTGTTTCCGCGGAGTCGTTGTCCCGATGAAAGTATTTTTTTCGGCCGGTGAGGCCTCCGGAGATTGGCATGCGGCCGCCGTCGCCCGCGCGCTCAAAGAGCGCGTTCCCGCGCTTGAGATGCAGGGGATGGGCGGCGCGGAAATGCGGGCCGCCGGCGTGGACGTCGTGCATGATATCGCAGACCTGGGAGTGATCGGGATTGCGGAAATTATTCGCAAATTACCGTTCTTCTTCCGGTTGCGTTCGGAACTGGTGGAAGCCATTCGCCGCCAGCAGCCGGATGTGGTCGTCTGCGTGGATTATCCGGGCTTTAATATGAAGCTCGCGCAAGCCGTCAAAAAAGAGCTCGGTATTCCGGTCGTGTACTATATCGCTCCGACGATTTGGGCTTGGCATCGGTCGCGGGGCAAAGCGATTGCGATACGGCGGCGGTGGCTTCCATTTTTCCGATGGATGTGCCGTTGTATCGGGAAGACGGCGCGCGCGTGGAATTTGTGGGCCATCCGCTGGTGGATTTGGTGCGACCGGAATGGTCGCAGGCGGAAACCCGCGCCCATTTTCAAATGAACCCCGCTAAAAAGCAACTGTTGCTGTTGCCGGGGAGTCGTCGGCAGGAGGTGCAAAGTCTGCTGCCGACCATGCTGGATGCCGCGGCGCTTCTGGCGAAAGAATTTCCGCTCCAATGTTGGTTGCCGCGCGCGAGCACGATCTCCGAGGCGGAGCTTGCGCCGCTTTTGGCCGAGACCGAATTGGATATTCAAATGACGACGTCGCATCTGCATGATTTGATGACGGTATGCGATGCCGCATTGGCCGCGTCCGGAACGGTGACTTTGGAAACCGCGCTGCTCGGGTTGCCGACCGTGCTTTGCTATAAAGTAGCGCCGCTTACCTACTGGCTCGGTCGTCGGGTCTTGCAAACGCCGCATATCGGTTTGCCGAATATTGTGGCCGGGCGGGAAGTGATTCCTGAATTTTTGCAGCAGGATGTTACGGCCGAAAATTTGGCGCGCGCGGTGGCGTCATGGTGGCGGGACGAGGAAGCGTCTCGTCGTCTGCGCGACGACTTAGCCATGGTGCGGGAAAAATTGGGCGCGCCCGGCGCGGTCGGTCGTGTCGCCGATCTTATCATACGAATCGCTGAGGAAAATAATGACTGATTACGCACGTTTATTACATTACGTAGTGCCGTACTGGCGGCGCGGGGTAGCGGCCATCATCGCCATGATCATGGGCGCGCTTACCACGCTTGCCGTGCCGTGGATCATTCGCAACATCATTGACGACGTACTGGCCGCGAAAAACCTGGTGGCATTGAATTGGATCGCGCTCGGCATCTTGGTGCTCTTTTTCCTGCGCGGCGTGTTTTCCTATCTGCAGGGCTACCTGATGAGTTACATCGCGAACCGCGTGATCATTGATATCCGCAATGAAGTGTACGCGCGGGTGCAACGTTTATCGCTGCGTTTCTTTGATACGAGCAAAACCGGCAGCCTGATGAGCCGCCTGACGAATGATATCGGCGCGCTGCAGACCGCGATTGTCGATAATTTCGTCAACATTGTCAAGGAAAGCGTTATCCTGATCGGCTCGTTGGTCGGCATGGTGATTTTGCATTGGCGGCTGACGTTGCTTTGCGTCATCATCGTTCCGTTGGTCAGCATCACCATCAAATATTTCGGTCGAAAACTGAAAAAAAGCGGTCATATGATGCAGGAACGCATCGCCGACGTGACTTCGCATCTGCAGGAAACGATCGGCGGGATTCGCGTCGTTAAATCGTTTTTCCGTGAAGATTATGAAATCGCCCGTTTCCGTCAGATCAATCAGGCGAGCTTCGGCGCGGCGATGAAAGCGGCGCAGCAGTCGAACCAGCTTTCGCCGGTGGTCGAATTTATCGCGGCGATTGCCGTCACCGCGATTATTTGGTACGGCGGTTGGAGCGTTATCGACGGGGAATTGACCGCCGGTGAACTGATCGCGTTTTTGATTTACGCCATTAATTTAGCCAATCCGGTGCGGCGTTTAAGCGCGCTTTACGGCGATATTCAGCGTTCGATGGCGGCCGGTGAGCGCGTGTTCGCGTTGCTGGACGAAACGCCGGACATTCGCGAAAAAGCCGACGCGATCGCGCTGCCCGTCTTGCGCGGCGATGTGGTTTTTGACGCGGTTCATTTTCAGTATGAACCTTCCAAAGAAGTGCTGTCCGGTATCAGCTTCCATGCCGAACCGGGCCAAAAAATCGCGTTGGTCGGACCGAGCGGGTCGGGGAAATCGACGATCGCCAACCTGATCCCGCGCTTTTACGATGTGACGGCCGGCGCGATCAAGATTGACGGACATGATGTTCGCGATGTGACGTTGGCGTCATTGCGCGAACAGATCGGCATCGTGCCGCAGGATACCGCTCTTTTCAACACGACGATTGAAGAAAATATACGCTACGGTCGGTTAGACGCGACGGATGAGGAAGTGGCGGCGGCGGTACGCGCCGCCAATGCGGAAGAGTTTGTCCGCCAGCTGCCGCAGGGTTTGCAAACGCCGATCGGCGATCGGGGCCTCGTACTTTCCGGCGGTCAGCGGCAACGCATCGCGATCGCGCGGGCGCTTTTGAAAGATCCGCGGATTCTTATTTTAGATGAAGCCACGTCCGCTTTGGATACGGAAAGCGAACAGTTGGTACAGGCGGCGCTGGAACGTCTGATGATCGGCCGCACCGCGTTTATTATCGCGCATCGGCTGACGACGATTCAGGACGCCGATCACATTTTAGTGATTGATCGCGGCCGCATTGTGGAAAGCGGTACGCATCAATCCTTACTGGCGCTGCACGGTATGTACTACAACCTTTACACGTTACGTTTACAGGGAGACGAGAAATAGTATGTACTGGTTCTACAACATTTGTCTGGTGCTGTATTGGCTGTTGCTGGTGCCGGTATTGATCTATCGCCTGCTCTTTGAAGAGGGGTTTTATGATCGCTTACGGCAGAGCGCCGGCGTCATGCCCCAGCCGGTACTGACGAGCATTGAAAACTGTCGCGGCATTTGGGTGCATGCGGCCTCCGTCGGCGAGATTGTGGCGGCCAGTCCCATTGTGCGCGAATTAAAGCAGCGTCTGCCGGAAGAAACCGTGATTGTGTCGGTCGTCACCGCGACCGGTCACCGCATGGCGGAACGGATTATTCCCGAAGCGGATGCGCACATTTTTTTCCCGGTGGATTTACCGATCATTACGGAGCGCATCGTCAATATCGTCAAGCCGAAAGCGATCCTCTTGGTGGAAACGGAACTTTGGCCGAACTTTTTACAAGTGGCGGAAAAAAATGAAATTCCGGTCATGATGGTCAACGGCCGAATCAGTGACCGCAGCATGAAACGCTATCGCCTGATTTTAGGCTTTACCCGCCGCATGCTGGCGCAAATTCGCTGGTTCTGCATGCAATCGCACACGGACGCCCGCTACATTGAAGAAATGGGCGCGGACCCCGCGCGTGTCCAGGTGACGGGAAATACCAAGTATGATCAGACATATGCCGAAGTCACTCCGGCGGAACGCGACGAACTGCGGCGTGAATTCGGTGTCGGCGAGGCGCATCCGGTCATCGTGGCGGGTTCGTTTCATGAAGGCGAATATGAAATCTTGCTGGCGAGCTTCGGCGACGTGCGGCGGCAGTATCCCGACGCGAAATTGATCTTGGCGCCGCGGCAGATTCCGGAGGCGGCCAAGGTATTGCAATTGGTGCAAAAATACGGTTTCGTCGGTGCGCGGCGTACGGAATACCATGCCGAAACGGACGCGCCGGTGTCCGTACTCGTGCTGGATACGATCGGCGAACTCGGACGCATTTACAGTTTGGCGGATATCGTGATCGTCGGCGGCAGCTTTGTCAAAGTCGGCGGCCACAATATATTGGAACCGGCGGCCCACGGCAAACCCATTTTAGTGGGACCGCATATGTTCAATTTCAAAGATATTTTCGCCCTGCTGCATAGCGAAGGCGCTTGCCGAATGACGAGCGCGGAAAATCTCACGCGGGATTTGCTGCGCCTTTTGTCCGAGCCGCAGCGACTTGCGCAAATGGGGGCGGCCGCGTTACGATTAGTGGAAGAAAATCAGGGCGCGACCAAGCGCAATGTGGATGCTTTTTGCGCGTTAGCCGAACGGGATCCGCTTCATTGGAAAGGAGCCGAACGCAGTGAGCATAGAGCGTAAAGCAACGGAACTTTTTAAAAACGGACCGAAGTCGATCGGTGACCGCGCATTATTGACGACCTTAGGCGGAGTGGAGCGAATCTACTCCTGGGGCGTTAATTTTTGGGCATCCATGTATGAATCGGGGCATCTTAAACAGCATCGTTTACATGCCTATACCATCAGCGTAGGCAATATTGTGGCGGGCGGCACCGGCAAAACGCCGTTTGTGCAGTACATGGCGCGGCGCTTGCAAAAAGCGGGCGAGCGGGTCGCGATTTTAAGTCGCGGTTACCGCGGCGCGAGTGAAAATACCGGCGCGATTGTCAGCAACGGCGCCGAGATTCTGCTCAATGCCGAGCAGGCGGGAGACGAGCCTTACCTTTTGGCGCGAACTCTGCCGGGCGTAGTTGTGGCGGTCGGCAAAAACCGCGCTGCGATCGGCGCGCAGGTCGAAAAATTATTGCATCCGACGGTCATTTTGCTCGATGACGGATTTCAGCATTGGTCCTTGCGACGCGATTACGATATCGTCTTGATTGATGCCACCAATCCGTTCAGCAACGGACGCGTGTTGCCGCGCGGATTATTGCGGGAGCCGCTGGAACATTTGGAACGTGCGGATGCGTATGTGGTCACTAAAAGCGATCTGGTAACCGAGGCGGAACGGGAGAAAATAGCGGGCGTGTTGGAGCATTTCCGCGCGCATGTGCCGCTGCTTTGGACGGAGCATCGCCCCTTGCAGCCGGTACGCTATGCGCAGTGGCGAAATGGCGAAACCGCGGAGCAGGAAGCACTGCCGCGCCGTTTCATTACATTATGCGCTCTCGGTAATCCCGCTTCCTTTGAAGCGACGGTGGCGGCCGCGGGCTTGGTCGCGCATGATCATTTGCGTCTCCCGGACCACCACATGTATACGCAGGACGATATTCGCCACGCGGAAGCAACCGCCATGAAAGCGGGAGCGCAGGGGATTATCGTCAGTGAAAAGGATGCGGTAAAATTACAGGTACTGCAGCTTCGTGAATCGTTCTGGTATGTCCTGCCGATGGAACTGACGGCGACGGCGGGGGAAAATGAGTTTTGGGAACACATGGAGGACGAATGGGAAACCGGTCGATAAAAACCGCCTGCATTATTCCGGCGCGCTACGGCTCGACCCGTTTGCCGGGTAAACCGCTGTTGGATATTGCCGGCAAACCGTTGATCGAACGCGTCTATGAGCAGGCGAAAAAAGCGAACGTGCCCGCTGCGGTGATTGTCGCGACGGACGACGAGCGGATTCAAAAAGTGGTAGAAGAATTTGGCGGCACGGCGGTTTTGACGCGTCGCGACCATGCCACGGGGACGGATCGACTGGCGGAAGTGGCGCAGCAGCTGGACGACTGCGAAATCATCGTCAATGTACAGGGCGATGAACCGCTGATCGCGCCGGAGCTGATTGATCAGTTGGCGACACGTCTGGCCGCGGCCGAGGAATGGTCCATGGCGACGGTGTCGGCGCCGCTGGCGCAAGAGGATTTTCAAAATCCGAATGCCGTTAAACTGGTTACCAATTTGCGGGGAGAAGCGATTTATTTTTCCCGCTCGCTCATTCCGTATCCGCGCCATGAAAACAAATATCAGCCGCGCAAACATATCGGCATTTATGCGTATCGTCGCGATTTCCTGTTGCGCTTTGCCGACCTGCCGGCTACGCCGCTCGAAGAAGCGGAGTCGTTGGAGCAGTTGCGGGCGCTGGAACACGGTTATCGGATCGGCGTCATTGAAACCACGAAGAAGTTAATCGGGATCGATACACTGGAAGATCTCCTGCGCGCACGCGCTTATTTTGAAGGAGGACAGCAAAATGAAACCGGTAACGATCGGTAATTTACGCTTGGATGGCAGTCGGCTGTTTTTAATCGCCGGGCCTTGCGTCATTGAAGAATACGAACGGACCAAAAAAATCGGCGAAACCTGCCGAGATATTTGCGCCAAACTGGGCATTGATTACATTTTCAAGGCGTCGTTTGACAAAGCGAACCGCTCCTCGTACCAATCGTTTCGCGGCCCCGGGCTGGAAAAAGGTTTAGCGATTCTCGCGCAGCTGAAAGAGGAACTGCGCGTACCGGTGCTGTCGGACGTCCATTCGGTGGAGCAACTGGAACCGGCGGCGCAGGTCTTGGATATTTTACAAATTCCCGCGTTTTTATCGCGGCAGACGGATTTAGTCTACGGCGCGGCTAAGACGGGTAAGCCGGTCAACGTCAAAAAAGGGCAGTTCATGGCGCCGGAAGACATGGAAAACGTGCTTCATAAAATGCAGGAAGCCGGCAATGAAAATCTGTTGCTGACGGAACGCGGCGCAAGCTTCGGCTATCACAACCTGGTCGTGGATATGCGCGGCTTTCCGATCATGCGGCAATGGGGCTACCCCGTGATCTTTGACGCGACGCACAGCGTGCAGTTGCCGGGCGGCGCGGGTACGCATTCGAGCGGGCAGCGCGAATTCGTGCCGTATCTCGCGCGGGCGGCGGCCGCTGCGGGCGCGGACGGTTTCTTTATGGAAGTGCATGACAATCCTGACGAAGCTCTTTCCGACGGACCGAACATGCTGCGTCTGGACGACTTGGAAGCCTTATTGACCGATCTTAAAGCGATTTTTGAAATTGTCAAACGGAGTGAAATACGATGACCATTCAAACGACGATGGAACATGTTCTGCGCACGGAAGCGGCCGGCATTTTAGCCTTGGCTTCGCGGTGGGACGAGTCGTTTGCCGAGGCGGTACGCATGATGAATGGCGCCGCGGGTCGCATCGTCGTCACCGGCATGGGAAAATCCGGACATATCGCGCGTAAAATATCCGCGACGCTGGCCAGCACAGGTACGCCGTCCTTTTTTCTGCATCCCGCGGAGGCGATTCACGGCGACTTGGGCATGGTAACGGAAGATGATGTGGTGCTTGCGCTTTCCAACAGCGGCGAGACCGGAGAGATCATCGGCATTTTGCCGTCATTGCGCAGAATCGGCGCGCGCTTGATTGCCGTCGTCGGCAATCCCGGGTCGACTTTGGGAAAACGCGCCGATATCACTTTGGATGTCAGCGTGGAAGAGGAAGCCTGCCCGCTGGGGTTGGCGCCGACAACCAGCACCACCGTCGCCTTGGCGGTAGGGGATGCGTTGGCGATCGCCTTAATGGAAATGCACGGCTTCACCGCGGATCGGTTCGCGCTGTTTCATCCGGGCGGATCACTCGGGCGCAAACTTTTGTTGACGGTCGCCGACATCATGCATAAAGAGGAACAGAACCCTGTCGTGGTCTTGACGACAACCGTGCAAAATGCGCTTTTTGAAATGACGGCCAAGGGACTCGGCGCCACATCGGTCGTTGATGAACAGGGCGCATTGGTGGGTCTGGTGACCGACGGCGATATTCGTCGGGCGCTGGAAAAAGGAACCGAAGTATTACAGGTTTCGGTGGCTGAAATTATGACGCGTGATCCGCATGTCATTACGTCTGAAAAATTAGCGGCGCAGGCCTTGCATGTCATGCAGAGTCATGAGCCGCGACCGATTACCGTATTACCGGTGGTCGGCGACGCGTTGCAACCGATCGGCATGGTGCATCTGACCGATTTATTACGGCAGGGGGTAGTATAATGGCGGATATCAAGAAACTTAAACTCTTAGTATTTGATGTCGACGGCACCCTGACGCCGGCGACGATCGAGATCGGCAACGACGGCGAGCTCGCGAAATCGTTTTCGGTTCGCGACGGCCTGGCGATGGCGCTGGCGCCGTACGCGGGATTGAAAATCGCACTGCTCACGGGTCGCAGTTCCAAAATTACGCAACATCGCGGGGAAGAGCTGAAAGTGGCGTTTTGCCGGCAAGGCGTGCAGAATAAAGTGGCCGAGCTTTCCCAAATCATCGCGGAAGAAGGATGGAGCTGGGAAGAAATCGGTTACATGGGCGATGATTTGAATGATCTCGGCGTGCTGGCGCGCGTCGGTTTCGCGGCGGCGCCGGCCGATGCCGCGTTGGAAGTGCAGGATGGCGCCGACTGGATTGCCAGTCGCAACGGCGGTGACGGTGCCGCGCGCGAATGGATTGAAATGGTTCTGAAAGCACAGGGCCGTTGGGATGAACTGGTGCAATTTTACAAAAACCAGTCCAGCGAAGAATCGGTATAAGGACGAAGGGACGATGGCTGTGAACGCGGAGTATACTTTTTGGAACACGATGAGCCGAATGCTTTGCCAAATGCGTTATGAACGTGTTTTGGCGATCGGCCGTTGGCTGGGTCCGACCGTTTTACAACGCTTGAAAAAACCGCGTGATCGCGCGCTTTCCCAAATGATGAGCGGACTTTCGCTCACGCGTGAAGAAGCCGAACCGTTACTGCAGCAACATTTTGAACATCTCGGCATGACAGCGCTCGAAGTGCTTTATACGCCGCGGCTCGTGGCGGAACGGGAGCATTTAGAACGTTATATTACGATGGATCATCCCGAGCGTTTGCATGCCGCGCTTGCGGAGCAACGCGGCGTGATCGGTCTGACGGCGCATATCGGCAACTGGGAGTGGCTCGGAGCGGGACTTGCGCTGGCGGGATTTCCCACCACCACGATTGCGAAACGGCAGCCCAATGACACGGTGACGGCGCTTTTAAATCGTTTTCGCACGATGGCGGGGCTGGATGTATTTCATAGCGGCGGTTCCGAAATTATCGGCGCCGCAAGAGCGATCAAACGCAAAAAAATTCTCGGCTTTTTAGCCGATAAAGACGGCGATGTCAACGGCGTGCCGGTGATGTTTTTGAATCGCGTTTCGTCCGCGGTAGAGGGACCGGCCGTGTTCGCGCGTCGGTTTAAATCGCCGATTGTGCCGTTGTTTATTCGCCGCCGCGAAGATCTGAGCGGGCATGTGATCCATATCGGCGAGCCCTTTTACTATGAAGACACGGGTGACGAGCAAGCGGATGTCGACCGTTTAATGCAGCGTTGTACGCGGGAAATAGAAGATTTTATTCTCCGCTACCCGCCGGAATGGTTGTGGGTCCAGCGGCGTTGGTGGACGGAGCCGGAACAAATACGACGGTATCGGGGAGACGAGGCGGTGCGATGATGAAACAACCGAAATGGTGGCTGTTGGCGATCGGCGCGCTGTTGCTGTTTGCCGGCGGTATTTGGTACGCTTTTTTCGGCGTCGGGCCGGAACCGGTTCCGAAGCAGGAGACCGCGTTGGTCGAATTTAAAGGCGCGGATCTTCACCAGGAAGAAAATGGCGAATTGATTTGGAAACTGTCCGCCAAGCGTATCATGATGAATCCGAAGACGCGCGTCTTGTACCTGGAAGAAGCGGAAGCGTTATTCAGCGATGGCCCGCATCAAATTCATGTCCAGGCAAAAAAAGGCGAAGTCGATAATATACAAAAAACGGTGCGGCTGATGGGAAGCGTCGAAATTCGCAGCGATAACGATACCTATGTCAAAGTGAATAATCTTTTATATGATGGCGGCACCGGCAAACTCACCGCGACGGACGGTATTCGTCTTGAGCGGAACGGCATGGTACTCACCGGCGACAATTTGGTCGCCGATCGCGCGTTGCGACAGGCCACGGTAAGCGGCAACGTGCGGCTCGTGAAGGGGGATGAAGCGCAATGAACAAACGATGGATAAAAACAGCGGCGCTTGCGCTTTTTGTCATGACGACATGGAGCGTTGGCGCGGTCGATACTACGATTACGGCGGATACGCTGACCTATAACGGCAATGAGGATACGGCACAGGCGAAAGGCAATGTCGTGATTACGCGCGGCACGGCGAAAATGACCGGCGCCGAGGGCATCTACCATTTTGCCGATCAAAGCGCGACACTGTCCGGCAGCGTTTCTTATGTTGACGGCGCGACTTCGCTCACCGCGGCCACGGTGACGGCCTATGCCGATCAATCGCTGGCGGCGTCGGGCGGCGTGGAAATGCATGCGGAAGACCGCACCTTGCGCGGCGCCACTGTCACCTATCGTCCGTCGGACGGTTACGGCACGATTGACGGCAATGCGTACTTGGCCGTACCGGGTACGGAAATGACGGCGGGCCACGTCGAAGCGTATGTCAATGAAATTCGTATGATCGGCACGGGCGGAGTCAGCCTTTCGCATCCGGCGCAGGCGTTTACAGCCACGGCGGATGCGATCACGTACACGCAAACGCCGGGCGCGGATGACGGTTTCGCCGTGCTCACGGGCAACGCCCATGCGGTGCAGAACGGTAACACATTGAACGGGCCGGCGCTGGAAGTACGCTTGAAAGAGCAGGCGGTCGAAACGAAGGGGCGCAGCACGCTCGTCATCAGCGGTGGGCGATAAGATGCGGCTCGCTACTCATAACCTCACGAAATCCTACCAGAAGCGCCGCGTGGTCGACGGCGTCAGCGTTCATGTCGAGCGGGGCAAAGCGGTCGGCCTGCTGGGGCCTAACGGCGCGGGGAAAACCACCACCTTTTATATGATGGTCGGTATCGTGCGTCCGGACACCGGTACCATTACGGTCGATGACACGGATATCACGCGGGAACCGATTCATAAACGGGCGCGGTACGGCATCGGCTACTTGCCGCAGGAGGCATCTGTTTTTCGTAAGCTCAGCGTGCGTGACAACCTCTTGGCGATCTTGCAAACGCGCGAGGATTTGACGCCGAAGGAGCGCGATGAACGGGCGAACGCGTTGCTGAAAGAATTCGGTCTTACGCGCGTGGAAACACGGTTGGGCAGCCAACTTTCCGGCGGGGAGCGTCGGCGCGTGGAAATTGCGCGTTGTTTGTGTCATGATCCGCAATTTATTTTGCTCGATGAGCCGTTTGCGGGCGTCGATCCCATCGCGGTCGCGGATATTCAATCCGTCATTTCCCATTTGCGGGAGCGCGATATCGGCGTGCTGATTACCGATCATAATGTGCGTGAGACCTTGGCGATTGTGGATCACGCTTACATTTTGAATGAAGGAAAAATTCTTCTTGAAGGCGATGCCAATACGGTGGCGGAACATCCGTTGGCGCGCAAGTTTTATCTTGGTGAGAATTTCCGCTTAACCTAAACGCTGTGGAAAAATGTGATAAGATAAAAGGAGCAAGAGCAGGAGATACGTATGCGGATTTTAGATAAATACATGTTACGGGAGTTTGTCGCGCCCTTTTTATTTGGTGTCGCCGCGTTTACCGCGATCTTCATCGGTGCCGACTTGCTGTTCCGTATCGCGCAGCTTTTGACTTCTTACGGGGCTTCCGTCTGGGCGGTCACCAAGGTATTTTTCCTGGCCTTGCCGAAGATTATTGTCTACACCTTCCCGATGTCGGTTTTGCTGGGGGCGTTAATGGCCGTCGCGCGAACATCGGGCAGCAGCGAGCTCATCGTCATGCGTACGGCGGGGCAAAGCTTCACACGTCTTATCGCGCCGATTATCGCGTTGAGTTTGGTCATCAGTATGGCGACGGTATTATTTAATGAATACGTTGTGCCGGCCGCCACATACGCATACGAATACACCATTGATCACGAAATCAAGAACAACGTCAAACCGCAGGTGCATGAACACATCGTTTTGAAAGACGTCAACGATGACTCGATCGGGCATTTGCTGTACGCGCGTAAGTACGATGATAAACGCGAAGTGTTGCAGACAATTACCATTCAGGAATTCCAAAACAATCAGCTGGTGCGGATTGAAAACGCGCCCGAGGCGCGTTGGCAAGACGGTCATTGGATAGTATCCAACGGCACTATTTACGATATTTCGGGCGGCGACGGCGTCGATCGCATGCTGCATTTTGAAGAACAGGTCTTGCCGTTCACGACGACACCGGCGCAGGTGACGGAAGTAAAGAAAAAGCCGGAAACGATGACGATTCGTGAATTGATGCAGCAGATACAGGCTTTTGAAGCGGCGTACGTCGATACGACACGCCTGCAAATGGAACTGCATCAGCGGTTTTCATTACCCTTTGCCAGCTTTGTATTTGCGCTAATTGGCGCGCCGCTCGGTGTGCAGCGGCAGCGTTCTTCGTCGTCCCTCGGTTTCGGACTGAGCGTCATCGTTATTTTCATCTACTATGCGTTAATGACATTTACCGCGGCGCTGGGCGAGGGACATGTGCTCGCGCCGGCGGTGGCGGTTTGGTTGCCGAATATATTGGCGGCCGTGGCAGGAGTCATCTTGATCCGGCGCGCCTCACGATAAAGGAGCAGGTATGGAAATCGGCATTTTAATCTTTTGCGTGCTGGCCGTAATGGGCGGTTTGATCGCTTTCTTGGGCGATAAAATCGGCAGTAAGGTCGGCAAAAAAAGAATTTCTCTCTTCGGCATGCGACCGAAACACACGTCGATTTTGGTTACGGTGCTCACCGGTATCATGATTGCCGCGATGACGATCGGCGTTCTCAGCGCTCTTTCCGAGAACGTTCGGACGGCGCTTTTCGGTATGGAACAGTTGCAGGGCGAACTGAGCCGTTTGGGCAGCGAAGTGCAGCAAAAGAATGCTGAATTGGAACGCAGTAAAGCGCAACTGGCGGAACAGACTACGGAATATAATCACATGACCGAACGCGTGCGCGAAACGAATACGCAACTGGCGCTGGCGCAGGAACAGGAAAGCTACATGCGGGCGCAGCTGCAAGTGGTCGAAGATGCGTATCGTAAAGCGCAAGCCGATGTGCATGCCTCCGCCGAAGAAATCGCCCAATTGGAAGCGATGCGCGGCGAACTGACCGAAAACATTCAGAAACTCGATGCGGAAGCGGAACGTTTACGTACCAATATCGTCAGCCTGCGGGAAGGGCAAGTCATTTTCCGCGTCGGTCAGATACTTTCCAGCGCCGTTGTTGAAAGCCACTTGAACGCCGATCAGGCGCGGCAGGTCTTGGCGAATGTGTTGAATGACACGAACCGGCGGCTGCAAAAACAGCTTAATACGCAGGAAGACACCACGCTCATTCGCGTGCTGCCGGCGACATTGGAGAAAGCATCGGCGGAGTTACAGAATTCCGCGCAGAAAAAACTGGTTCGCGTTGTGGCGGCGGGCAACATCATCTATGGCGAACCCGCCTGGGTCGACTTTGTCATTCATGACGATCTGCTGTTGTATCGGCAGGGCGAAACGGTGTATGCGACGGATCTTTCCGCCTACAGCGGTCGCGCCAATGTCGAAATGCGCGTGTTGCAATTCCTGCAGGATGTCAATCAGCATGCGACGCAAAAAGGCGTCTTGCCGGATCCGTTGACGGGCACCGTCGGTCAGGTGGACGGATTGCAGTTGTTTAATACCATTCAGGAAATCGCGGCTAAGGGGGGCGACGTCAATCTCCGTGCCGTGGCCAAACAGGACATTTATACGGAAGGGCCTGTGCGAATCGATATTATCGTCACTGCGAAATAAATAATTCATCCCCGCTGCGGCGGGGATTTTTGTGGGAAAAAGAGGAAGTATGATTTTAGCTATTGATCCGGGTTCGGCGAAAACGGGAACAGCGGTTGTCCGTGAAGACGCTGAGCTGATACATAAAGAAATTGTTCCGACAAACGATTTGGTGCCGTTCTGCCAAACCGTTTTTCAGCAGTATCCGATCACGCAAATCGTCAGCGGTAACGGTACGCGCAGTAAAGAAATCGGACATATTTTAGCGCGGTTGGCGCAAGAGCATGAAATCGGCTATACGACAGTCGACGAAAGCTATACGACGGAAATGGGAAAAATCCGTTACTGGCGGTACACTCCGCGGCAAGGCTGGCGCAAACTGATTCCGACATCATGGCAGACGCCGCCGGAACCGGTGGATGATTTTGTCGCTTGGATTATTGCGGAAATTTATTTGGGCAACGATATGCCGGAACAGCTGGCGCATGCGCGCAGGAGGAAACAATGAAACCAGCGGAAACAGGACATGTAAAAAAGACACTGACCGTTTCGCATTATTTTAATATCGGCTTCGGCGCGATTGTCGGCACCGGCTGGATTTTGATGGTAGGGGACTGGGTCATTGTCGGCGGCGGCCCGCTGGCGGCCATGCTGGCCTTTTTGCTGGGCGCGCTGACGCTTTTGCCGATCGCGGCGGTATTTGGGGAACTTACCTCCGCCATTCCGATCTCGGGCGGCATTGTCGAATACATTGAACGCGCGTTCGGCAGCAAGGCGTCCTTTGTCGCCGGTTGGCTGCTCGCGTTCGGAGACGGCGTTTTGTGCCCCTGGGAATCGCTGGCCGTGGCGACGATCATAACGCAACTTGTCGCCGAAATTTTCCCGGTTTTACGCGCATATAAGCTGTATACGATCATGGGGTCGGACGTCTATCTGTATCCGGTGTTGATCGCCTTGCTGTTTTCCGGTTACGTCATCTGGCAAAACTTTCGCGGCTCATTGCAAATGGCGCGTCTGCAGACATTTTTAACGCGCACGCTGCTCTTTGGCATGTGCGTGGCGATGGCGGTTTCCTTCTTTAAAGGCAGTCCGCAAAACTTTTTGCCGTGGTTTGAAGTCGTGACCGGTCCCGCGTCGGCGACGAACGGAACAAATTTTTGGACGGGCCTTGCCGCGGTGCTCGTATTGACGCCGTTTTTCTACACCGGTTTGGATACGATTCCCGACCAGGCGGAAGAAGCGCATGAAGATCTTGACTGGCACCAATTCGGCCGCGTTATCAGTTGGGCGTTGTTGGCTTCCTGCGTATTTTATCTCGTTTGCATTTATGCCTTTAGCACGATCTTGCCGTGGACGGAATTTGTTAAAATGCCGATTCCGGCGCTTTCCAGTTTACAATCGATCCACTTTTATCTGTATGTGGTCATGCTCACCATTGCGACGATCGGACCGCTCGGCCCGATGAATTCGCTTTTCTCGGCGACGGCCCGCATCATGCTGGCGATGGGACGCAAAGGGCAACTGCCCGCCGTCTTCGCGCATGTCGATCCGAAATCGGGTACGCCGAAAGCGGCTAATATTTTACTCGCGGTACTGACCGTCATCGGACCGTTTTTGGGTTACAGCATGCTGTTGCCGCTCACCGAAGTCGCGGCCTTGGCCTTTATCGTGCCGTGCACCATGGTGACGATGGCTTGCTACCGTCTGCGTGATCTCGAGCCGGATTTGCCGCGGCCGTACAAAGTGCCGGGCGGAAAAGTCGGCATCGGCGCGGGCGTTCTCGCCGGCGGCGCCGTGATTGCGCTGCTGGTGGTACCGGGCAGCCCCGCCGCGTTGACTTGGGTCGAGTGGTTGATTTTATGCGGTTGGCTATGTTTCGGCGCGGTCTTATACATGTTCCGCGGCAAGCGTGTGCAGAAAGCGCAGAATTGACACGTCTTGACAAAACTGATAAAATTACCCTGTTATACCGCAGACTCGGGGCATAGCGCAGTTTGGTAGCGCACCTGATTTGGGATCAGGGGGTCGCAGGTTCAAATCCTGCTGCTCCGACCATTCGTCCCAGTAGCTCAGTTGGATAGAGCAACGGCCTTCTAAGCCGTGGGTCGGGGGTTCGA
>OKOR01000251.1_pt1 | contig 17390 bp, 9 predicted proteins | sample 1614771 | NCBI WGS metagenome assembly OKOR01 (sample SAMN04436970, study PRJEB24849) | human gut metagenome | biome: human gut; feature: NICU; material: stool | host: Homo sapiens | place: USA: Saint Louis, MO | collected 2010-03-22
AAATACAAAAACCACAAGATTTTAATCTTGTGGTTTTTATGTAAACTCAATTTTTTATCTCACTCTACTATATCCAGTCATAAGCTCATAAACCGTATTTTGTATATTGTCCGACTCTGTTATTTCAGAAACGGCACAAATAAAATCGGGATGCGCTTGCCAAACGGTATCAGCATTTGTAGTTTTAATGCCCCCAATAGCAACAATGGGAGCCTTACTAAACTGCTTTGCCCAATATATATAAGAAATGCCTACAGGATTAGCATTGGGTTTTGTTTGTGTAGAAAAAATAGGCCCTACCCCAATATAATCAATAACACCTGTATATCTATTTGCTGCTTTTAGGTCAGATATACTATGGGTTGACCAGCCAATCAACATATTAGGCCCTACAATTCGTCTTACCGTATTGGGCGGCAAATCAGCTTGCCCAATATGAACACCATCAGCATGTACAGCCAGCGCAAGATCAACATAATCATCAATAATTAATAGAGCATGATAATTAGAGGTCAATCGTCTCAAAATCATAGCCTCCTGATATCGCAGAATATGCGTTTTTCCCTTTTCACGATATTGTATAATTCGTATCCCTGCGCTTAGCATATCTTTTACAAGCGGAACTACATCTCGAGTACCACCCGTAATTCCATATATAGGGCAAGCATTCATTACCGCTGTTAGTTTGTCTTTTCTATTCACTTATTTCACCTCATTAAACATGGTGTTCTCTAGTAAAAGTGATAACGCTAGATCCGCCTGTTTTGCAGCAGCAATAGCTACACGTGGTGCATAAGGATACGCATCTTCTACACCGGAATGCTCGTCACCAACAATATATAAATTTTGACCTAGCTTTTTAGTTCGTAACGTATCAGAATTACCTATTCCAGCCAAACCGGATACCATGATTTTAGGTACATCTAGTGAGATTGTAGCCTCTAAAAACATAGATTTAGCTTCCACCGCATCAAAGGCTTCTATCAAAATATCGGCTTTTTTATAGATTTCAGGTATATTCTCGGTTGTCAATTTATCCTTATAAATCTTAACGATAACATTTGAATTAATAGCAGTTAACACATCTTGTAAAGCCTCTACCTTATACTGCCCCACATGACGCGAAAAATAGTATTGCCGATTTAAATTACTTAGCTCTACAATGTCATAATCTGCAATAATTAGATTTCGAATACCACTACGGACAAGATTAACAGCACAATTGGATCCCAATCCGCCAGCACCTAAAACGCCTACTACTGAATTCTGCAATTTACGAAACTCCTCAGGACTATAGAAGCGAGATATAGCCGTTTCAAATTCGTTATTCATATAAGCCATACATATATCTCCTCATAGTGCCTGCCAATCTTTATAAATGGGTTGATACCCATTATTTTCAAGCATTGTTGCCATTTCACTTACACTGCGATTATCACTGATTGTAAATTGACTAGAATCCTCTTGTTTTGTATGTCCCCCTACAGAAGTCGTTACGCCAGCTGAAACTTTTGTAATCCCAAGTCTCACCAGATTGTCACGCATATACTTGCTTTCACGAGAGGAAAGCGTAATTCCCACACGGGGAAACAAAAGACGCAAAGCCAAAATATATTGAACCAATGCCGTATCATCTACAGGATGTTTTGGTGAATAACCTACTGCACAAGGTCGAATTCTTGGAACGGAAACTGATAGCTCTACATCTGGATAATGTTGCATAAGGTAATTAAGATGTAACATCGTCTTATATGCCTCTCGACGCCATTCATCAAGGCCCATTAAAGCACCAATATTGACCACTCTAAATCCAGCCTGACAAGCCAACTCAGGCGTATCAATCCGCTTTGCAAAATCACTCTTAGGCCCAAATGGATGTAATTGCGCATACAACATCGGATTGTATGTCTCTTGGAACATCGTCATTCCATCCGCTCCAACTGCGACTAATCCTTTATATTCCTCCAACGTAAGAGAATACACCTCAACACTAACGCTACTGAAAATAGGAACCAATTTTTCTACGGCAGCTTGTATATATGACGGTGGACTGCAAGATTTAGATTCGCCAGTTAATACCAAAACTTGCTCTAATCCCGTTTCAGCGATTGCTTTCGCCTCAAACTCAATATCGTCTAAACTTAGCTTTTCACGAGCAATCCCACTACGATGGCTATATCCACAATACACACAACCATTGTCGCAATAGTTTGAAATATACATAGGCGTGAATAGTTGTATAGTATAACCAAATTGCTGTACCGTTCTCTCATGAGCTAACTGTGCCATATCTTCTAAATACAGCAGGGCTTGAGGTGATAATAGAATCAGTGCATCATCAATAGCTAACTTAGGTTTAGAGAGTGTTGAAAGTATTTCATCATCAGTTACTGCGCCTAATATGTCAGCTATATCTTCGTCGGAAACTCTTGAAAGTACATCTAAAAATGACATATCATCACCCTACTTTCGCAAGAAACCAGTTAACGGTGAAGATGCATTACCTACAGACTTCTTAGGTGCACATTTTGCAAGATATGCCTTGCGACCAGCCTCTACAGCATGATAAAAAGCCTCTGCCATGCCTACTGGGTCCGAACTCGTAGCAATAGCCGTATTAACAAGAACAGCACTAGCCCCCATTTCCATAGCTATTGTTGCATCAGAAGGACGTCCTATCCCTGCATCAACAATAATAGGCACATCAATAGAGTTGATTAAAATCTCTATCAATCCTTTTGCTTCAAGTCCACGATTACTACCAATAGGCGAAGCGAGGGGCATAACACAACTAGCACCAGCATCTACTAGTCGCTTTGCATCCATCAAATTAGGACTCATATAAGGAAAGACTATAAACCCTTCCTTTGCCAACATCTCGGTGGCTTTAATAGTCTCTAAATTATCGGGCATTAAATATATCTGATCTTGAATGACTTCAATCTTAATCAAATTACCACAGCCTAATGCTTTTGCCATACGTGCAATGCGTATAGCCTCATCTGCATTTCTAGCACCCGATGTATTCGGTAATAAATGCATTCTATCAGGGATATAGTTTAATATATCCTCCTCGCTTTGTGCTGTACCTACTCGCCTAAGAGCAACTGTCACAATATCTGATTGTGATGCTACTAATGCATCATGCATCAAATTATAGGATGCATATTTCCCTGTCCCCACTAACAAGCGACTAGAAAATGTTGTATTACCTACAGTAAATGAATCCAACATATCAACCACCTCCTACAAAGCTAACGATTTCTAATCTATCAGCAGCCGTTAATTTAGTGGTTGTATACGTTTCCTTACTAAGAATCTCGCCATTAAGCTCAACTACAAAGTGTTTACCGGCATACCCTAATTCATTAAGAACCAAATGAAGTTGCTCGTTAGAAAACTGCTTTGGCTCTCCATTAACAATTAAATCCATAGTGACCTCCCATATGAAAAAGCTTATAAAATATCAATATATTCTTCTTGTAAAGCTTTATTCATACTGCGTACAGCACAGAACTTGCCGCACATCGAACAGGTTTCACCATGCTCTTCCTCCGGTGCTCTACTTTCACGAATAGAACGAGCCCGTTCAGGATCAATGGCACAAGCATATTGTGCTTCCCAGTCGAGAACTTGACGCGCCTTAGCCATAGTGTCGTCTATATCTCTTGCATTAGGAATACCACGAGCAATATCTGCAGCATGCGCCGCTATTTTGAAAGCCATAATTCCGTCTTTTACATCATCTGCATTTGGTAAGGCTAAATGTTCCGCTGGTGTAACATAGCACAAGAATGACGCTCCATGCATACCCGCTACAGCGCCACCAATAGCAGCCGTAATATGGTCATAGCCTGGAGCAATATCTGTTACGAGCGGTCCCAATACATAGAATGGCGCTCCATCACATAAGGATTCTTGAACTTCCATATTCATTTGTATTTGATGTAAAGGTACATGCCCAGGTCCTTCAATCATAGCTTGTACACCATATTGTTTCGCTCGTTTTGCCAATTCACCAAGCCTTACAAGCTCTTCAATTTGGCACACATCAGTTGCATCCGCCAAGCAACCTGGACGACAAGCATCACCTAAAGACAACGTAACATCATATTCTTTGCAAATCTTTAAGATTTCATCAAAGTATTCGTAGAATGGATTTTCATGACCTGTCATGCTCATCCACGCAAATACCAAACTGCCTCCGCGACTAACAATATTAAGCAACCGTTTATGATTCTTGATTTGATCTATTGTTTTTCTCGTAATACCACTGTGGATAGTAATAAAATCTACACCATCTTGAGCGTGTAATCGGATAGTATCCAAGAAGTCTTGAGCCGTTAATTCACCCAAATCTTTTTGATGATGAATAACACTATCATAAATAGGCACTGTGCCAATCATTACTGGTGATATCTCGATTAATTTACGTCTAAAAATACGAGTATCACCATGAGTTGAAAGATCCATGATTGACTCTGCTCCAAGTCGAATGGCTCGATTAACCTTTTCAATTTCACTATCATAATCAGTAACGTCTTTCGATGTACCTAAATTAACATTAACTTTCGTTCTAAGACGCTTACCAATCCCCTCAGGCGAAATACTAGTATGTTGCTTGTTACAAGGAATAACAACCTTTCCTGCTGCCACTAGAGAGCATAACACCTCTTCATCCATACGTTCTTTTTCCGCGACTACTTTCATTTCCTTCGTAACTATGCCAGCCACAGCCGATTCCAATTGTGTCATAAACATTTTTACATCCTCCTATATAAAAGACATATATAGTTAGGTATGCAAAAACGGGTATCGAACAAAATGATCGATACCCGTATTAAGTATTAGCGTGCTTCCTACGCGGGCATGATCCCGATCAGGTATAAAGGTCAGGTGCTCGCAGCCCTTTCTCAGCCTATATAATAGGCTCCCTTGCATACTCACTATATAATTATGCTATTAATATTACTACTTTATTCAGATTTGTCAAATGATTATTCTGACACTTTTACGTCTATTGTTTATTTCTCAGCCTTATCTTGGTCTTTGCTATCATCGGAATCTGCTTTTTCAGAGATTACAATGTGTCCATCCTTAACATCAGCAAGCAAGTGTTTTACATCGATATTATCCAAGTAGAAATCTGTTACATTATCTCGGATTTCAGATTCCACAACACGGCGTAACGGACGAGCGCCCATAGTTTTATCATACCCTTGTTCCATCAACAATTCTTTAGCTGCATCAGTTACATCAAGAGTGATATCTTTTTTAGCTAAAGTTTTATTCACTTGATCAAGCATCAAATCTACAATTTTTTTCAAATCTTCTTTGCTCAATTGATTGAACTCGATAACTGCGTTGAAACGGTTCAAGAACTCTGGACGGAAGAATGGAGCGATGCGTTCCATTACATCTACTTTATTTTCATCATCATTGTCATTACCATAACCGAAACCTGCATTGGATGTAGCAATGATAACAGTATTTTTAAAGTTTACTGTGTTACCTTGACCATCTGTTAAGCGACCATCGTCCAATACTTGCAAAAGTAATGTAATAACTTGAGGGTCTGCTTTTTCGATTTCATCGAATAATACGATGGAATAAGGATTACGACGTACGCGTTCAGTCAATGTGTTAGAGTTATCTTCATAACCAACATAACCAGCTGTAGCGCCGATTAATTTAGATACGGCTGTGCGATCACTATATTCGGACATATCCAAGCGAATGATTGCATCTTTGTTACCAAACATATCTAGAGCTAATTGTTTAGCTAATTCTGTTTTACCAACGCCAGTAGGACCTACGAATAAGAAGCTACCGATTGGACGGTTGCCTTCGTCAAAGCCTGCACGGTTACGACGAATTGCTTTAGATACAGCTTCTACTGCTTTATCTTGACCAATTACATGAGCTTCTAAACGAGATTTCATGTCTTTCAAGCGCTCGATATCGGATGCACCCATTTGAGATACAGGGATACCTGTCATTCTTTCAACGGCTTCTGCTACATCGTTAACCTTAGCCACTACCTTTTGATTTTCTGTATGGTTATCAAGCTCTGCTTGTAACTTTTGAATACGCATTTTTTCATTGATTGCAGATTCATAGTCTTCTTTTTGAGCATATTCCTCTTGTTTTGCTTTAGCATCAGCAATATCTGCTTCCAATGTTTTAATATCTGTTACAGGATGTTGAGATGCCAAATGAGCTGCTGTTACATCGATTAAATCAATAGCTTTATCAGGCAAGCTACGTTGTGGAATATACTGTACGGAATAATCTACAGCTGCTTTCAACACCGCATCTGGTAATTCAATATTATGATGTGCTTCGTACAATGGACGAATGCCTTGTAAGATTTTGAAAGTATCCTCTGCAGATGGCGCGTTTACCTTTACCTCATTAAAACGACGAGCGAGAGCCGCGTTTTTCATGATTGTATTACGGTATTCATCTTGTGTTGTAGCACCAATAACAGTCATTTCACCACGAGACAAAGCAGGTTTTAAGATATCTGCCAAGCCTTTGGACCCTTGACCATCACCTGTGGACCCAGCACCCAAAATTTGGTGAATTTCATCGAAGAACAAAATAATATTGCCAGCGGCTTTTACCTCTTTAATAAGGTTTTGAATGTTTTCTTCGAAAGAACCACGGTATTGAGTACCAGCTTCCAATCCGGAAATATCGATGGAAATGATTTCTTTATTTTTAATAGCTGCTGGAACATCACCATTTACAATAGCTTGTGCCAAGCCTTCTACTACTGCAGTTTTACCAACACCAGCATCACCTACAAGTACAGGATTATTTTTAGTACGACGTGCTAAGATTTCTGCTGTTTCTTGGATTTCTTTGTTACGACCAATTACAGGATCAAGTTTACCATCACGAGCTTGTTGAGTTAAGTTTGTCCCCAAACGAGCAAGGATACCATCTTGTTTAATTTTACCTTGTTGCGCAGCTTGAGCAGCTTGCATTTCTTCATTAGATGGTAAGCGACCAGTTTGACGATAAAACGCAAATTCTTCTGGAGTTACTTCGCGACCATTAATCTTATAACTACGTCGTTCCGTGGAATAACCACCCATATTACCCATCAATTGATTAAACAAATCATTCATGCTAGAAAATTCATTACCAAAGTTGTTAAAGTTGTTGTTCATATATTTTACCCCCTCATACATCATAGAGTTTAACTATTTGACTAATACTATTTTTACTGGGTTTATTTACCCTATGACATTATAATAACCCTTAAAAGTCAAAAAGTCAATAAGTCAAAAGATAAATTTTAAAATATTTTTGACTTTATATTCTAACAACAAAAAAGGTTCCGTATTTCAGTTGCGGCTTATCGGCCATCAACGTCCTACGGAACCTTTTTCCTTTACAATATCGGATAACACTACAAGAATGTTATAACGAAATTATCATTTTAATTACTATATTTAGTTATTAACCTTTATTTGCTAGTAAACTATTCACCATAGCTTTCAACGATTCGATTTCAGCTTGTTGTTTATCCAATACTTCCTTCTGTCTGCTATTCTCTTGTTTCAAAGAGGTCATTTCATCTTGCATCACATAAATAGAGCTGATTGGACCGCCTTTGTAGCGTTCTGGTACAGCTTTTTTAGCATCGCTGTTACCAAACTTATGAGTATAGCCGGCATTGATCATATTATGACGTCCACCTACAGAAACACCCACGTTGAACATAGTATCTTCATTAGTATAATGAGCAAGACCTAATGCTGCTGCACTCTTACCACGATAGTTACCATATCCAGCCATCACTTGAGTTGGTTCCAATGGATCATATTGTATTGGTTTCAACGCTGACATAGCCGCCGCATGAGCGCCTACTCGTTGTGTTTCGGATTCAACATTAGCAATTGCATTAGCAAGCTGGGCATTAGATTTTTTCAATTGACCAAGGTTAACCGCATCTGTATCTGCTGTACCAGCTGCGACACCCTTGATTTGATTGTTGCCATTATTCAAGCCTTCAGTAGTTAAAGACACTGTACCAGCATTTGGATTTTGCGGATTAGCAGGTGTGATAGTCACGCCAGAACCATTTATAACAGAAGTATTTCCTGCTGCATCTTTGCTCTTAATAGTGTCACCTTTCATAACAGTAGATGCACCATTATCGTCCTTCACTTCCACACTAGATAAACCATTCAAATCTTTAGCTAATTGTACTTGCAACTTACCGTCTTTTGCATTAACACCGATATTGTTATCGGACAATTTCGCTGCATCAGCACCACCAACCATTTCAAGTTTTTCATTCAAGGTCTTATCGATAACTGTATTCCCATTATCACCAGCGAAATGTAAACCATCATTCATAGTCGCTACGGTTTCTTTTACAGAATTGCCGTTAGCGTCTTTCGTTTCATAAACGATACGATCTTTACCAGCACCAGTACTTGTCAAACCGTCAGCACCTTTAGCCGCTGTAATAGATGCATTTGCACCATCTTTACCGCGTACGCCCATAGTGCCGTCAGCACCATTCAATACAACGCCCGGCTTATCATTTGCTACATCCCCTACGGACACACTTTCAAGGCCTGTCATATTTTTATTCAAGGAATACGTGAAAGTAGTACCTGTTTGATCAATAGTGAGGTTATCACCAGCACGGAATTCTACTTCCGTTTTATCGCCAACCTTAGTCGCCGCATTATTGCCTGTCGCTTGGCCTGTACCTGTAGCACTGCTCTTCGCCATCCAGCCAAAGTCCGCTACCTTATCTTCTACGGCCATCACACGAGTATCTACCGCTTGGATTTGGTCTTCTGTCGCTGCTTGACCGCTCACAGGAGCCTGTCCACGAGTCCAAGTCTTATTGGATAAACCATTTACAGTCCCTTTGTTATTCTTGTTAACAGTTACATTACCCGCTTTAAGATCTTTACCTTCTACAGTACCTTCGGATGTAATATTACCTTTAGTCTTGATGCTGCCATCAGCTCCGTCAAGAACGATATTACCATTACCCAAGTCAACTTTATCAGCCAATTTGATATCATAATTCGTATGACCATCGGCAGGATCTACAGTTTTTTCTAGCACCAAATTCGGAGTTTCTGTATCTTTCTTATTAACAGATACTGTCGTTTTAGATGCTGCAGCTGCTTTCTTCACATCACCAATGTTCGCCGCATTAGTATCAACATCACCGCCGCTCGCTACATTGGAGATGACTTTGCCACCATTGTTTAAGCCTTTATCGGTAAGAGATATTTCATTTGCACCTGGATTAATAGTCATGCCTTTAGGGCCGTATTGAGTTGTATTCGTACCATCTGTCACAGTCGTGCCTGCACCACTGATTGTAGATACTGCATTGCCGTTTTTGAATTGAGCGCTAGTCAAGTCATTCAATTCTTTAGACAATTGTACATGCAACTTACCGTCTTTCGCATTAACACCGATATTGTTATCGGACAATTTCGCTGCATCAGCGCCACCAACGATTTCGAGTTTTTCATTCAAGGTCTTATCGATAACTGTATTTCCGTTATCACCAGCGAAATGTAAACCATCATTCATAGTCGCTACGGTTTCTTTTACAGAATTGCCGTTAGCGTCTTTCGTTTCATAAACGATACGATCTTTACCAGCACCAGTACTTGTCAAACCGTCAGCACCTTTAGCCGCTGTAATAGATGCATTTGCACCATCTTTACCGCGTACGCCCATAGTGCCGTCAGCACCATTCAATACAACGCCTGGTTTATCATTTGCCACATCACCTACAGATACACTTTCAAGGCCTGTCATGTTTTTATTCAAGGAATACGTAAAAGTAGTGCCTGTTTGGTCAATAGTGAGGTTATCACCGGCACGGAATTCTACTTCCGTTTTATCGCCAACCTTAGTCGCCGCATTATTGCCTGTCGCTTGGCCTGTACCTGTAGCACTGCTCTTCGCCATCCAGCCAAAGTCCGCTACCTTATCTTCTACGGCCATCACACGAGTATCTACCGCTTGGATTTGGTCTTCTGTCGCTGCTTGACCACTCACAGGAGCCTGTCCACGAGTCCATGTCTTATTGGATAAACCGTTCACAGTACCTTTATTGTCCTTATTAACAGTTACATCGCCCGCTTTGAGGTCTTTCCCTTCTACAGTACCTTCCGATGTAATATTGCCTTTAGTCTTAACAGTACCATCTGCACCATCAAGCACAATATTATCATTTCCTAAGTTAACTTTATTTGCCAACTTGATATCGTAATTCGTATGACCGTCAGCAGGATCTACGGTTGCTTCTAGTACCAAATTCGGAGTTTCTGTATCTTTCTTATTAACAGATACTGTCGTTTTGGATGCTGCAGCCGCTTTCTTCACATCGCCGATGTTCGCCGCATTTGTATCAACATCACCGCCGCTCGCTACATTGGAGATGACTTTACCACCATTGTTTAAGCCTTTATCGGTAAGAGATATTTCATTCGCACCTGGATTAATGGTCATGCCTTTAGGACCGTATTGAGTTGTATTCGTACCGTCTGTCACAGTCATGCCTGCACCACTGATTGTAGATACTGCATTGCCGTTTTTGAATTGAGCACTAGTCAAGTCATTCAATTCTTTAGACAATTGTACGTGCAACTTACCATCTTTCGCATTAACACCGATATTGTTATCGGACAATTTCGCTGCGTCAGCACCGCCAACAACTTCTAGCTTTTGATTCAATGTCTTATTAATAACTTCAGGATTATTATCGCCACCGAATTGCAAACCGTCTTTTAATGTTGCTACCTGTTCTTCAGTACCAGCTGCATTAGTATAAACAATGCGATCCGCTTGGTCTGTTTCACCTACATGAGCATCACCTTTTCCAGTCCTAATAGTTGCCTTTGCACCATCCGGATTTGTAAGACCTAAACTAGTCATATCAGAGATCTCTTTATTTAAGGAGAATGTAATATCTCTACCAGTTTGATTTACATTTAGGTTATTACCTGCTTTAAAAGTCACTGTATCAGAACCTGTTACAGTACTTGTGGAGTCACCAGAATGAGTTCCGCCATCAGCAGCAGTAGCGACATTCCATGTTGCCAAGGTCTTAACCTTTTGTTCGCCTTCCGGTGTAAGGTTATCTAGCTTATTCGTTGCGGCGTTATTGATTTTAGTTTTTGTATCATCATTGATATCAACAGTTACAACCCCATCTGCAGCAGTTGTAGCAGTCGTCATAGTACCGTTTTTAAAGTTCAAACCTTTCTTTAATGTAACGGTCTTATCTGCACCATCATTATCCTTATAAGTCAGGATAGTAGATTCTGCTACCTTAGTTGGATCGATACCAATTTTGTAAGTTGCTGTATCTTTGTCCGCACTAAGCTCAGGTGTCACAGTAATCGGACCATTAGGATCCGCTGCTGCCATTGTAACCGCTTTAACAGCCTCTTGTTTAACTGCTTTTTCTGTCACGGTTACTGTTACATCATCACCAGCTGCAGAAGTCGTTACAAGGCCCGCACCTTTTACATTAAACTTAACATCTCCTGTACTTAAGGATTTTTCTGTTGTATTACCTGTATCGCCACCTAAGGAAATCTTACGAGCCAAGGCTGCCGTATTAGTTGCAATGTTCTGCGTATTGGTTGCAATATTACCTTTATTTGTGGCAATTTCTGTAGCATTTTTCGTGATATTGTCCGCATTCTTTGCAATATTATCCTTGTTCTTATCGATATTAGCCTTATTCGTAGCAATATCATCTTTATTTGTTGCTACTTGTGTATCAACAGCTTTCAATTGATCTTCTGTTGCCGCACGGCCACTAACAGGAGTTGTAGTACCAGGTGTCCAGGACGTATTAGTAAGCCCTTCAACTGCAGGTGCTGTCACTTTTGAACCAGCTGTAACACTGTTAAACGTCACATCATCTTTTGTTGCAACGGTGAAAGTTTTACCATTTTGCGTAATAGCGATATTGGAACCATCATTAAATGTAACGGTATCTCCACCTGTTACTGTTTCAGCATTGCTGTTATTAGCCTTTACCTTCCATGCAGATAAGCTCTTAACCTTTTGTTCACCATCTGATGTAAGATTATCTAGCTTATTCGTTGCAGCGTTATTGATCTTAGCCTTTGTATCATCATTAATATCAACAGTTACTACCCCATCTGCAGCAGTTGTAGCAGTCGTCATAGCACCATTTTTAAAGTTCAAACCTTTCTTTAATGTAACAGTCTTATCTGCACCATCATTATCCTTATAGGTCAAGTTAGTAGTCTCTGCTACTTTAGTTGGATCGATACCAACTTTGTAAGTTGCTGTATCTTTGTCCGCACTAAGCTCAGGTGTCACAGTAATCGGACCATTAGGATCCGCTGCTGCCATTGTAACCGCTTTAACAGCTTCTTGTTTAACTGCTTTTTCTGTCACGGTTACTGTTACATCATCACCGGCTGCAGAAGTCGTTACAAGGCCTGCACCTTTTACATTAAACTTCACATCTCCTGTACTTAAGGATTTTTCTGTTGTACTACCAGTATTACCACCTAAAGAGATTTTACGAGCCAAAGCTGCAGTATTGGTTGCAATATTACCTTTATTTGTGGCAATTTCTGTAGCATTTTTCGTAATATTGTCCGCATTCTTTGCAATATTATCCTTGTTCTTATCGATATTAGCCTTATTCGTAGCAATATCATCTTTATTTGTTGCTACTTGTGTATCAACGGCTTTCAATTGATCTTCTGTTGCCGCACGACCACTAACAGGAGTTGTAGTGCCAGGTGTCCAGGACGTATTTGTAAGCCCTTCTACCGCAGGTGTTGTCACCTTTGTCGTAGCTGTTACAGTATTAAAGTTTACATCATTTTTAGTCGCTACAGTAAATGTCTTGCCATTTTGAGTAATAGCAATATTGGAGCCATCATTAAATGTAACGGTATCTCCACCTGTTACTGTTTCAGCATTACTGTTATTAGCCTTTACCTTCCATGCAGATAAGCTCTTAACCTTTTGTTCACCATCTGATGTAAGATTATCTAGCTTATTCGTTGCAGCGTTATTAATTTTAGCCTTTGTATCATCATTGATATCAACAGTTACTACCCCATCTGCAGCAGTAGTAGCAGTCGTCATAGTACCGTTCTTAAAGTTCAAGCCTTTCTTTAATGTAACGGTCTTATCTGCACCATCATTGTCCTTATAAGTCAACTTAGTAGTCTCAGCTACTTTAGTTGGATCAATACCAACTTTGTAAGTTGCTGTATCTTTGTCCGCACTAAGCTCAGGTGTCACAGTAATCGGACCATTAGAATCTGCTGCTGCCATTGTAACCGCTTTAACAGCTTCTTGTTTAACTGCTTTTTCAGACACAGTTACGGTTACATCTTTACCAGATGCAGTAGTTTTAGCAAGACCAGCACCTTTAATATTTAAAGTACTATTAGCAAGATTAACATCACCTGTGCCGGTATCTCCAGCTACTTTCAAATTCACACTCTTTAACTGTGCCACATTTACAGCATCTGTATCAGCTGTGCCAGCAGCCACACCTGTGATTTGACGTGTATTCGTCTCATTACCTACAGCAAAGGCCCCTAAAGTAGATGTCAATGCTTTACCGGATAAAGAGCCATATTTATCGGTTCTAGAATCATTTACATTATAGCCTGCTACACCACTAGCTGTGCTCGCTTTAGACTGTGAACCTACAGCTACACCATTCGCTACAGTAACAGTTGCACCAGTACCTAAAGCAGTCCCTTTAGTAGCAGCAGTTGTTGTAGAAGCATCCGGACCTATAGCCATAGAATCAGTTGCTTCTGCACCTTTATTAGATTTATTTCCAGCCAAATCAGATTTAATAGAAATATATTTAGATAAAGTCTTCTCAGCTATTGCATATAACTGAGAGCCATTCACTGCATCTGTAGAAGTTGCACTGACAATACCAGGAGCTACATTTTTAAGCTGACGTTCATAACCAGGAGCACCGAATGATACCACGTCACCAGGCAACACATTTTCACCACCGGCCCAGTTAACCGTATCTCCATTACTCATAGTATAGCTTGTTTGTGCCACACCCGCTGCATCAGTATTAGCACCACCACCGATTGCAATGGAGTTATCCCGATTAGCTTTTGCACCGGCACCAATAGCGATAGCGTTAACTACATTACCAGCCTTACCATCTAGGCGAGTAGCGGAATCTGCCCCCATGCCGAGAGAAAGACCCAAGTCACCAGCTTTAGTTTTCATCCCAATGGCAGTCCCTGCATGACTAGCTGTAGCAGTGATATATTGAGGCAATTGGATATTCGCCAAATCAATAGATGCCTGTCTCAATGTCCCCGTTTTAGCTTGTCCAGTGTTAATATCTGTATAAGTTACAGTTCTAGCGAATGCAACCTCTACGTCATCACCACCGACTACAATAGAGGAATCCCCACTAGCTACAGTATTACCGCCGATAGCAATAGATTGAGAACCCGTTGCTTTAGCACCACTATCATCAGAAGCTCCACCAATAGCAATTGCCTGATCTTCTGTTGCTCGAGAATGTCCACCGATAGAAACACTATTATTACCACTAGCAATAATCCCAGAGCCAATACCAATTGCCCTATACCCATCAACTGAAGAAGTTCTAAATTGACTGCTTGTCCCTATAACTATACTAGACATATTACTTGTAGTTGCATACTGACCGATTTTGATAGAACCTTTGTCTGTTAGCTCCGACGGTAAAGTCGCCCCCATAACATGAGCTGCACCACCAGTTACCGCCAACACAGCAAAAACACTAGTCAATACAGCCTTTTTAGCACTATAATTATTTGCTATCTCAGACACAACTACATAACACTCTTTGCTTTTACTCCAAATCACCTTGAAAATCTTATTCATGAAACACTCCTATTACAACTATAACCTAGATATCCATTTATAAAACCTCATACATGCATATGAAAGCTTATAATTAACCATAATATTAATAATTATATAAGATTTTCAATATAACAATCAAGATAATTTCATTTTCCATTCATGCTTTATCATCATATAAGAATCCAGTATTTACAGTATTATTTTAATTCTATTTTAGACTTTTGCCATCTTATAAGTACATTATTTTACTCATTCATATATTAGTTTATGAAATTTTATTCATTTTTAATGCAGATTTATCTTTTTACAGTTTTTTTATATGTAACTATGCTAAAAACGCAAACAAAAACGGATAGCTCATTACGAGCTATCCGTTTATTTCTTTGGTGATCCAGGAGGGATTCGAACCCCCGACCCACGGCTTAGAAGGCCGTTGCTCTATCCAACTGAGCTACTGAACCATGTGGATTACCTATATAATTATCTATTATAGTATAAATTATGTACTATGTATCGTCAACTACACCCTATCTTAGTATACCCTAAAAAAGGCAAAAAAAAATGGAGCGGGTGAAGGGAATCGAACCCTCGCGACCAGCTTGGAAGGCTGGGGCTCTACCATTGAGCTACACCCGCAAATAAAAAATGGTCGGAGCAGCAGGATTCGAACCTGCGACCCCCTGGTCCCAAGCCAGGTGCGCTACCAAACTGCGCTATGCCCCGTCATTAATTACTTTGCTATTATAGCAAACCCGGTAGTTGATGTCAACCACTACTCTTGCTGAGTTCTTACTCTCTTGAGTATCGCTCTGCAACGAAAATTATTATATCATTGATAGAAACTAGTGACAAGTACTTTTTTACAACTTCATTAATTTTTTTACTGATACATTAATACATTCTTTAATATATATCTATCCTTACTTCTATTATCCTATATGCCTACGCCTCTATATCATTTTAATCTATAGATTATTCACCCTAATAGTATAAAGCCAATCATATACTTAATCGATCATATAAAAACATGCACCCCTTTCGAGGTGCATGTTGTATTGTTCTATGGTTATATAAGATTATAAAATGCTAGTAAAGCAAATAAATTAACCTTCGTAGCTGCCATCTTCTATTGCTTGAGGATTTTTAGCAATACCTTGTTTTACAGCAACTTCAGCAACTGCTTTAGCAACAGCTGGAGCTACGCGAGGATCGAATACGGATGGCATTACGTTTTCTTCGTTCAATTCACTATCAGGAATCAAGTGAGCCAAAGCGTCAGCAGCAGCTAATTTCATTTCGTCAGTGATTTGAGACGCACGAACATCGATAGCACCGCGGAATACGCCTGGGAATACTGCTACGTTGTTGATTTGGTTAGGAGCATCGGAACGACCTGTACCAGCAACACGGATACCAGCAGCTTTCATATCAGCATATGTTGCTTCTGGATTAGGGTTAGCCATTGCAAATACAATTGCATCGTCAGCTAAGCTTTCCAAAATTTCTTTTGTGAAAGCACCCGCTGCAGATACACCAAGAAGAATATCAGCACCTTTAGCATTTTCAGCCAAATCGCCATGTTTTTCTTCAAGTTTAAGTAAATCGATTAATTCAGCTTGTAAAGAGTCAAGACGTTTGTAGTCTTTATGCAATACGCCAGAGGATACCAACAATGTAATATCACGAGCACCTGCAAGGTATAATAAGCGAGCAATATTAGCACCCGCCGCACCAGCACCGTTTACAACGATTTTAGCAGTAGCTAAATCCTTTTTAACCAAACGAAGAGCGCCTTTTACACCAGCTAAGCATGCGATAGCAGTACCGTGTTGGTCATCGTGGAATACAGGAATTTCTAACTCTGCTTTCAAACGATTTTCAACTTCATAACATTTAGGAGAGGAAATATCTTCCAAATTAATACCAGCAAAGTTTTTTTGCAACAATTTTACTGTATTGATCAAGGTATCAGCATCTTTTGTATCTACAACCAACGGAATGCAGTCTACATCACCGAATTTTTTGAACAATAAGGATTTACCTTCCATTACAGGCAATGCTGCTGCAGCGCCAATATCACCAAGGCCAAGTACACGAGTACCGTCAGATACAACGGCAACCATGTTGGAACGGCAAGTTAATTCGAAGGATTCTGCTTCATTATCTTTAATACGCAAACATGGTTCTGCTACACCTGGTGTGTAAGCTACAGATAAATCATGAGCGTCTTTTAATTCATATTTTGTTCCTACAGTAAGGAAACCTTTTAATTCACGTTTTTTTTGTACAGCTAATTCACGTACGTCCATAACAATTCTCCTTTGTGGATACACTCGGACTCTTTAGAGTCGGTAATTTATACCTTTAACTAATTGTATTATACAAAATGCTAAATCATAATTCAAGTTTTTTCGATATAGTTTTTCGATTTTTTTAACCGACGCGCTGGTCGAGTATGCGGGCGCACGTGGTGTGATTGTGGTGACCGAATG
>OKOR01000273.1_pt1 | contig 15848 bp, 8 predicted proteins | sample 1614771 | NCBI WGS metagenome assembly OKOR01 (sample SAMN04436970, study PRJEB24849) | human gut metagenome | biome: human gut; feature: NICU; material: stool | host: Homo sapiens | place: USA: Saint Louis, MO | collected 2010-03-22
TCTTTTGAAGCGGTCCTTAGTGATGCCAAAATGTCTAAAGACAACGTGACTTCAAACGAGGACAACGATGCTACAAATGATATTTCTTCGCAGGAAGCCCTTAGCGAAACCGAAGCATCTAAAGGTGAAGTGGCCCCCAATGATGATAAGGCAGTTGAAGACACCAATGATGCGAAATCAGCTGTTGACAGTATCGAAGACGCTCAAGGTAATGTCTCTTTTGATGACGCTACTACCCCTAAAAATGATTCCTCTTCAGTAGTGACTGACACTGAAGTCAAAGATACCCTCGTGAAAACAGCGGTTCTCAATGACAAAGTGCCTCAAGATATCAACGAAGAAAAAGCTGCTAAACCTGAGACTTCTTCGCAAGCGGTCATTCATGAAGCTCATGATTCAGTAGCCGACACAGACTCAAGCGACAAAGTTAACGCCAGTCATACCGCTCTGACAGCAACCGCAGACGAGAAGATCGACATTGGCGCTGCCTTCGCTTCTGTTTTAACAGAAAATGGGAAGAAAAAAATGCCTAGTAAAGAGGGCATTGAATCGGCAATTACAGAACTTACCACTGAACCAAAAGCTAAGAGAGCATTTAAAGACGACAAAAATAATGAAAAGGAAGTCAGTGCGCACGCTGCCATCAAAACCGAGCGAAAGGATTCCTTTGAATCAACCGCTAATGGTGGTGACGAGGATGCTCCAAAGATCACTGTACCAAATGCTACCACTGACAATGACCTAGCCACCAAAATCAACGCAGCCCCAACACCTGCCATGAGTACCAGAAACGACGCTCAATCCGGTGTCAGCTCCAAGTTGCCACAAATGGCGAATTCGCATCGTAATGCCTTGCAAATTCTAGGGGTCATCATCATCAGCCTGATGACAACGCTAGGGATAGTTGTCACTGATAAGAAGAAACGCGAGAAACACAAGGTCAATTCTTAAACAGGGGAAAGCCGTCCACAAAAACTATTGTGTTCAGTATTCCTTCAATCTCAGCCAAGAGAAAATGCTAATTGCTGGAAACAGCACTTAGCATTTTTTCGTAACAGTGAACCTGATATTGAACCCAATTTTTGATTGAAGGCATTGATTTTTATTCTGTCTGATTGAAAGTTTTTAAAGTTCGCGCAACGCCTGTCATAAAACAAGTGTCTGTTCATCGTGATACGCATATGGTATCCATCTATATCACACAAATAATTTAGTTGATTCGTTTATTTTATGATTATCCATCGTTAAATAAATCTAGCCATTTCGTTAAACACCTATCTGAATATTTTTATAATTGTTTAATTATTCACCTCCTACAGTAATAACTAAATAAAACGTTAAACCAGGTTAATTTTCTATACCTTATGATTGACATTAGTTTTATAACGGGTTAAATTACAAACAAGGATTCACTGGATCACTTATTGACACACATATCGCTGATGGCGCCGGTTACTACCGACTGCTTTAAATACCATTGGAGGAAATAAAAATGAACAGAGTCAAGCCATTTTCACAGGAAAAGCGCCGCTACAAAATGTATAAGTCAGGGCGACATTGGGTCTACAGTGCCATTGTGACTTTTGGTGCAGCGAGTTTTCTGATGATGCAACCTGCTCAAGGTGTTTCTGCTGATGCCACTACCCCACCAACGACAACCCAAACAAAATCTAATCAAGCAGCGCCAGACGCGGCATCGGCTGACTTACCCGTCAGCAAGCCAGCATCCACGACCACTGGACAAGTAACGTCCTCAGCCAACACCCCAACAACAACAGCTGCAAGTGCAACGCCGACAGCCACTGCGAAACCTGCTACACCAGCACCAGTATCGTCACAGGCTAAACCAGAAGCATCGGCTAAAGCAAAACAACCTACTCAACCGACATCGGTCACCCCCTCCACCCCGACAACAACCAATACCAAAACTGCTCAAAAAACAGTTAGCCAGCCCGCACAAAAGGCGCCAGCAGCCCCAGCAAAACCAGCTCCAATTGCAAAACCAGCCCCAACATTCAACCCAGAAAACAAAGCCAGTCTAACTAAAGGCAATGTTCAACCTCTCTGGGATCAAAATATCAAGGGTCAAGGCATGGTGGCAGCCGTTATTGATCAAGGTGTTGAGCCACATCAAGACTTTCGACTCAGTGATGCCAAAACGGCTGCACTTTCAGAGGATCAAATCAAAGCATTCACTGCAAGTCATGGCTATGGCGATTATGTCAATGAAAAGATCCCATTCTTTTACGATTACACCAATAACGTCAACGAAAATCTAAAATTTGACACGAGTAATCACGGTCAACATCTCGCTGGTATCATCGCTGCCAATGGTCAACCTAGTGATTCAAAGAAATTTGTAACTGGGATTGCCCCAGAAGCCCAGCTTCTCAGCATGAAAATACTAGGCAAGTCCAGTTCTGACTCACTCAATAATGCCGCGCGGGCCATCTATGATGCAGTGGACTTAGGTGCGAATGCCATCAATATTTCCTTTGGCATGGGCGTCGATATTGATGATCCTACCGCTGAAGGACAGGCAGCCATTAAATTTGCAACCGATCATGGTGTTTTTGTGACAGTAGCTACCGGCAATAATGGTCACGCCGGGGGTATTTACGACAAGTCCGCTTCAAATGGGATCACAACCAGTTATCAGCCTGCCAATGCTTCAACTTTGACGACACCTAGCGCAACGCCATCAGCTATGGCGGTTGCTGCCGGAAACGATGTTCTGGATGCTAAGGCCGCTTTGATATCCGCTTCTTCATGGGGACCAACAGCATCCTACAAATTAAAACCCGATATCACAGCACCTGGTGAAAAAGTTGCCTCTACCTTACTGAATGATGGACTTGGAAAAGTGAGCGGCACTTCACAGGCAAATGCCTATGTTACCGGTGCCAGCTTACTGGTGATGCAAAATCTGAAACGCAGTACAAACTTAACTGGTGCGCAACTCGTGAAGGCAGTGAAACTAGCCTTGATGAATGCCGCTAACCCAATACTCGATATCAATTACCCTGGACAAATCATCTCTCCTCGGCGTCAAGGCGCAGGTCAAATCGATGTTGCAAAAGCTGCAAATTTGACGGTCAGTGCAGAAGGCACCGATGATGCCGGTTCTGTTTCATTACAACAATTCACCGGTAGCAAATCATTCGTCATTACGTTGGAAAATCGCGGTACCGATCAGCAAACGTACACGCTTGATCTTGGCCAACCTGCTACCGAAGTGATTGACACCGCCAACAACAAAACCGTTCATGATCGCACATTGCCTGGTGCCACCCTCACAACTGCTACGCCAACTTTCACGCTTGATGCCGGGGCATTCAAAAAGATCACCTTTACCCTTTCGCTTGATGACACGGTTAAATTAAATCAAGTGGTAGAAGGCTTTATCAAATTCAAAGCCGCCGATGACCGTCAATCCATTTCGGTTCCCTACATGGGATATTACGGTTCCACCAATGATGAGGCCGTGTTCGACAAGCCCGCAAACGAAGAAGGCAGTATCTTTAAAGGTGGCTACCTTGTCGATAACAACCACAATCCATTAGGCATTACCGATCCAACATCGCTGAGCGAGCTAGTCAATAACCCGACGAATGGTTTCACTTGGCAAACGATTGGGGCCAAAGTTCAGAACAACAAAGTCGCTTTTTCACCAAATGGCGATGGCATTTCTGACACCATCACCCCCTATGTCTTCACCAAGCAAAATCTTAAACAAGTGATTGCACAGATTTTAGATCAAGATGACAAAGTAATGCGGGTCATTGATCAAGAAACTGACACCACCAAGTCTTTCCTTGAGGTCGGCAGCACTACCAATGCTGATCTTGCCAAATCAATCTCAATGTTTCTGAATCCTGATAAGCTCAAATGGGACGGTCAAGTCTATGATCAAACCACCGGTCAAATGGTGCCTGCAAAGGATGGTATTTACACCTATCGTCTGATCGGTATGACCTATACACCAGGCGAAAATAACATGCAAACCATGAGCTTACCAGTGGCCGTCGATACGATTAAACCGACGCTATCCAATTTGGCTTACTCAGACGGCAAGCTAACGGCTGACTATAGCGACCAAGGCGTGGGTTTCACCGCGTATAGTCAAGCCAAACTCACCATTGGTTCAGCAACCTATGGCATTCCTTTAAATCACGACAACAAAGCAACTACAGGCACAATCAATTATCAACTGAACGATGATCAACTTGCCAATCTGAAGACGGGTGAGGGTAAGGTAACTTTGACAATCACTGATGCCGCGGGCAACAGTGATCAAGGCAGCATTAAGGCCGTTGTCGGAGAAAACAAAACCATTGAGTCCAATTTTATTTGGCCGCAAGTTCGTTGGTCAATGCCTGACACCAAAGGAAATTTGACGCGATCTGATGGACGTTATCAAGCTTTGACTAAAGACAGCACCTTTACAGCCCAGGCAATGGTACCAAAAGGGCAAGACTATATTGTCACTGCCACAGATTACGTGAGTGACCGTCAATACATTGGCACGCTCGATAAAGCCACAGGTATTGTTACCTTCAATATTGATGCTACCGGTCAACCGTATGCTAACCTGACTATCTCAGCCATTGCTAGAGATGCCTTTGGGGAGTTCATCAAATCCCCTAAAACAGAGGACTTCATCATTTTCATCAAGAAGAACGCCGCTGCATACTCAAACGCAAAAACCCAGACGAAACCGTTTGCTGACGAAGCCACCGCCATAAAAGGCGCTAAGTTCTTTTCTGGTGCTGCCCACCTGACAGGACGTTCACCTCTAACTAGCACAAAAGGAAAAATGATCAACGGCATTGCATTCCTTGACCTGAACAACAACAAACGAACATTGGTAGGCATTGACAGCGCCAGCACTTTCTACGACGCCAAGCTTAAGACCCTCACGCTTCGTGGCAAGGTATCTGATCCGAAAAACAGTAAGTTACGCATTTTTGTCACCCCGAGACAAAATGATCCTCAAAATGAAGTGACCTTTGCAGCAGATGGTTCTTTCAGTATGACCATGCCATGCAACCCGACTGAGGAGCGGAATATTGGCTATGTCCTCACAACTCTCGATAAAGACGGTAAAGAGAAGACCAATGGCGGCTTCCTGTTGCTTTATATGGATACAACCTTGCCGACACTGGAGCTTTCAGATGCTGATTCAATGAAAATTGACGATGATGGAACCTACCTTGTCACCACGGACGCTGACACCTTTTCAATTAAGGGGAGTGTGACTGACAATATCGGCGGCTATCGTTTGTATAGCAATGGTAACAACATCTTCACGCAGCAAAATCTAGCGGGTTTCAATGCACATCAATCTTCGGCCGCGCCGAATCAACTTACAAACGGGTACAACCCATATGGTGCAGCATCGTTTGACGAAACCTATCAATTAACCGATGGCCTCAATATCATTACCCTACAGGCAGTTGATCAAGTTGGCAACACGGTAACGAAAACGTTCAACGTCACTAAGACACCAAAACTTCTCAAGGAAGAATCCTTGGATGAACTAGAAATTACTCCTGAACAAGAAGATCAAACACCCAAGAATGATGCAGGTGAAGCACCGGTCACAACATCATCCAGCGATGAAAAAGCTGAGGTGACGCCAAGCACCGAGCCAACGATGGTCAATCCGGAAGACAGCAAGGTTGAAACAAGTAACCCCGTTGTCGAAATAGATACATCAAAGGAAGCTCAAAGTGACGGAAACGATGACACGGCAACAAACACACCAGCATCAGTAACAACAGCTGTTGATGAAAATCCAGTTGATAACAGTCCTAATGCAACCACAACGATGCCGAATCACGCTAAGGGCGTTGATTCTGACGCCGAAGCCACTGAAGCAACAAACACCAAAGACAACACACCAGGAACCACTGCCCCTACTGACACTGATCCGACGATGGACAAAGAGAGCCCCACTAAGTCGGAAGTTGATCCAACAGCGACCTCACTACCTGACAGTCAAGTAGTTGAGACCGCAACAGAAACCACAGTCAATGAGGACAAAGGCAATAAAACTGATGACGACGAACCAACTGCCACAAACCTCACGACAAGCAAAGATAGTGCTATTCAACCTAAATCCGATCCAGCCGCAAGTTTGCAAAGTAACGACAAAGCTGTTGAAGCGGCCATAGAAAACGATAAAATTGCTGAAAAAGAAGGTCATCAATCCGCCAACACCCAACCGGCTATCACTGATGTAACGACTGACAAAGATAGTGCCGTTAAACCAGAAATCGATCCAGCTGCAAGTTCGCAAAGTAACGACAAAGCTGTTGAAGCAGCCATGGAAGATAGCAAAGCCGAAAATGATAAAGGCAGTAAATCTGATTCTGCTGAAACGAATATCGCCCCGACTATGGCCAAAAACAGTGGTGTAAAGTCCGAAATAGATTTAACAGCCATCGCGCCACGTGATAACACGGCGACATCTTCTGGGACTGCAAAGGAAAATGCCGATGTCAAAGATGATAAGGGTAATAAAACCGATACTGTTGAATCAGCTGTTACCGACACAGAAGATGACAATGAAGGTACCGTTAAATCAGAAATTGAATCAGTGGCAACCACGCCAAGCAGCAACACGGCCACAGCCACTGAAATAACAAAGGAAAACACACCAACCGAAGATGAAAAAGACAATCAAGTCAATGTGGTTGAAACAACGGACACTCATCCGAAACCGATTAAAGATCGTGCCACTAAGTCAGAAATTGAATCAGAGGCAACCGCGCCAAGTAAAACCGAGGTCGGTGAAACAGTCGCGGAAGACGCCAAAGGTGAACATGATAAAAGTAACAAATCCGATGATGTCGAACCAACCGTTTCAGACCGAAAAACAGACGAAGATCGTGCCATTAAGTCAGAATCAAACGCATCAGCAATCACACCAAACGAAGACAACATCGATGAAACAACCGTGGAAGAGGCTAAAGCCGAAGACAATCGAGAGGCTGCAGCTGGTACCATTGCAACAGTTGCCGCAGACCCGAAGGCAAGCGAAGATAATTCCGTTAAGTCGGAAATGGACGCAACGACAATCGCACCAATTGATAACAAGGCCATTGAAACGGTCACGGAAACGACCGGAGTCGAAAAAGTCGAAAGCCATAAGTCCACTGATACCGAGTCGCCTGTCACTGACCCAGCAATTGACAAAGATCGTGCCGTTAATTCCGACATCACGCCAGCCACAGCCTCACCAACTGCTGACAAAGCGCCGGAAGCCACAACGGAAAGCGTCGATGTCGAAAACACCGAGAGCCATCACCCCGATATCGGGGAAACATCCGTCAGTGACTCACAGGCTGGCAAAGATTCTGCTACTGAGTCCAAAATTGATCCAAAGGCAACCCCATCAAGTGACAACACAACCACTGGATCAACGGTCGAAATACTCACAACGGGAAGCGAGCAAAACAGCCAAATCGACACCTCGAAAACAACCGTGACACCAGCAACTGACGACAAGAAGGTTTCGTCTGAGACCATCGCACCAGCTAAAACAAGCGACGATACAGCGGAGTTCGGCACTGCAACGACAACATCTGGCCAAAACACGCTGACCAAAACTGAAGTCGAGAGCTCAAACCATGCAACCAATCACCCTGACACCACGGATTCGTCAACAGACGCAACATCGCAACCCGACGAACCCACTATTTCGATTGAAGTAACTAAACCAGTGCCAACCACGCCTTCAACCGAAGACAATCCCGTCCAACCGAACGTTGATCAAAAAGTAAGCGACCAAAAGTCGGACAAAGATAACCAGGATAATCCGACTGCTATCGAGAAAAATCCGAAATCCAAAGTGACTGATGACGAGGAAACCATCAGCAAGACGCGTCAAAAAGATCCGAAATCTAATATAGTTGAAAAAGAGGATGACACAATCCTTGTTGTTCAAAAAGGTCTCAAAGCAAAAACTGTTAAGGATGCGGAACCCACCTCGTCTTTGGATCAAAAAACGTCGGCTCTCAAACAAAAAGAGTCGAAAGAAAAAGCACCGGCAAAATCAGTCCATCCGACTAAAGCAGCTGCGAAAACCCTACCACCAATGGGGATGCAAAACAGTCATTGGTTGCAAGCTCTAGGCATCGCCCTCCTTGGTATGGTCTTTGCGCTAAGCATCGGCCTGACGAGCAAAAAGAAACATGAAAAAAACTAATTGCAACTAATCAGTTAGTTAGCAGCATCAGGACAAATCACCGAATCAACAAACATTAACAAAGAGCTTCATGCCAGCAGCAACCGGCATGAAGCTCTTTGCCTGTCTATCGCACAATTTCCAATCGCCGCCTTACCACCACTAATCTCGAGCACTAAAGCACCAACTAGCTGTCAAACTTTTTCCCTGTCATCCCCGAATCGGTCGACTTTTCAAACTCAGAAAACTGATCGCTAAAAATAGTCCAGTTAGCAGCAACTGAATCCAGTTGTCAGACACTGCCCGATGACGCATGAACGTCATGATATTCACCGCGCCTAAATAGCGATAACCGATACACAATGCAAAATACGCTGTTGGCAAGAGATACGCGACTGCCAGCGATCGCGATAAGCTGTAACTCAAAACCGTGATGCTCCCAACTAACAAAATTTTGACGACAAAGTCGAACCAAAGTATGAGCAGATTGACCCCAACATTTAAAAAAGCATAAACGCCGATCAATACTGTGGCCAGCATCGCCAGTACCACCGCATACCAAATGAATCGCAACAGATAAAGCCACCATAGTTGCGTTTGCTTGCTATTAATGACTGCGCCAATCTCGACCGTTTGTTCTGGTAAAAACAGACTGCCAAAAGCAAAAATGGTCAGCAGTGGCAGAAACAACTCACCCGGCATGGCGGCTTGCGCTAAGTTACTTGGCGTCATCGTAAAAACAACCGGCATGAGCAGGCCACACCCAAGCACGATCAAACTAGTGTTGCACTCGTTGGCTTTGAGTTCTAACCCGACCAAGCGTTTCAAAGTTGATGGCATAAAATTTTCCTCCTCGTTGAAGATTTAACAACACCACAGCTAAGCAAATAAAACCAATGGCGAGCGCGGCATAGGTTAACCGATTAAACAGTAATTCTGGTAGATGAGCCTCATAGTAGGCAACGTTATGCAGTGAATTATGTCGCGGTATCAGCAACCAGCCATAATTGCCAGCAACTTGCCGCGCACCAATCATCATCGTGCTCAACCACCAACCAATCTGCACCACGAATCCGAGAAAATTGCCAAAAAGCGCATCACTTAAAAAGCCCACTGCGCTGCTAACCATCACTGTTGGCAATAACCACAGTCCGGTCATTTTGAAGAACGCGAGATAATCGATTTGATACCCTTGATAATGCAGAGCGATTTGAATGGTTAAGACGATTCCCATCAAAAAAATCGGCATCAAAAGTGTCACGAGACTTGCTAAGTATCGACTGCCTACTAGTCGCCAAGTACTGGTCATTTTCGATTGCAGACTTGTCGTTGCACGACTTCGACGATCAGCATAACAATAAGCGATGACGACAACGGTGGGTAGGATTCCCATAACAATACCGGCGTAATCGGCAAATAGTCGAGCAAAGGTGCCACTGATACGGTCTTTTTTGAGAATCAGATTGTGATCTTGCCGTGCCTCGGCTTTTGTCATCGGTCGCGATGCAAACCCCTGAATGTTCTGTGAACCGTAAGCCGATTGTCCACCAATCATCCTGTCCACCTGTCCCAGTGCTTTCACCAATGTGGCTTGTGTCTCTGCTTGGTTAGCTTGTGTCAGTAATCTACGAACGCGGGCCTGATCTGCCTTTGGTAGTGTCACTGTTTTTGCAAACCCCAAGGGATACGTGACGTAAGCATTGTGCTGATAGTCGTATCGTAACTGGCCAACGCCGTTTGTTTTGCGCGTCTGGAAGTCGATTGCTGTGATATCGTCGTAGCTATTAGTTGATGTCGGCAACGCCGCAACGTTGCGTGCGAGCATTGGCCCCATATTTAACAACACAAATGCCATCACTAATAAGGTATAAATCGTAAAAGTCAGGCTCGTTGTTTGCCGTTTGACCTCCATCCAAAATAGTTTCATAAGAAGGCCTCCTCATGCTTCATCTGCAAATATAGATAAGCCTCCTCCAACGTTGGCAGAACTTGCGCACTGGTATTGATCTGACTGGCAGCTAAAAATCTCAACTTAACCATTGTCCCATCCGTTACTTGCTCAGTAATCCGACGATGCCGTTTAAACTCGTTTAACTTTGCCACTGACACTTCTTTTTCAAACACGTGGCCATTTGCCGCCAATAGGAGTTGATCGGTTGTGCCATTGAACAAAAGCCGGCCTTGATCAAGAATTCCGATCGTATTGGTCGTTGCCTCAATGTCTGACACGATATGCGTCGATAGAAGAACGATGCGCTCATTTGCAAAATCTGTCAGCAAATTTCGGAAGCGAATCCGTTCTTCTGGATCTAAACCAGCAGTTGGCTCATCGACAATTAAAACTTTTGGACGATTGACGAGCGCCTGTGCAATCCCCAAACGTTGCAACATGCCGCCAGACAAAGCTTTTATTTTAGTGCGGGCCTTGTCTGCTAAATGAACCTCTTCGAGCAGATGTTGAATTCGCTGAGATTGCTCCCGTGCTGGGACATTGGCTAATACCGCAAGATAAGTCATGGCATCGACGACTCGCATGTTGGGGTAAAAGCCGAATCTTTGCGGCAAATAGCCGATTTGTTGACGAATCGCTTTTGCCGCTTTGATCGGCACCCCGCAGACTTCAACCGTACCTGCTGTCGGCTGCTCCAGCGTGGTCAGAATTTTCATCAAGGTTGATTTACCAGCACCATTTTTGCCTAACAGCCCGTACATCCCCGTCTCAATTTCTAGCGATACTTGATCAAGCGCCGGCGCCGCCTTGCCGCGATAGCGTTTGGTGAGCCCTTCGATGTTAATCTTTTCCATGAAAAAAGCCTCCTTTAGCTTACAAGGAGACCTTAACAAGCAATTCACAAGATTCTGACAACAATACTTTTTTTCAGCATTTTTCTGACATCGTTGGTAACATTAGCTTTTGGCGCTGCCGTCAAAATAGCCGAAAACCGCTGTCGAACAAACACCCGCCGCATGTTCACGGTTTTGAATTTTAAAGTAACCGCGATGTGCTGCACATAGTTGATTGCAGATATACATGCCCACGCCAAGGTGATGCGCTGCTTTATCATTTGAAAAATAAGGCAATTTGACCTTGCGTTGCTCAGTTGCCGTTAATGGCTGGCCATCGTTGCAAACCTGCAAGGTGATTTGCTGGTCATTGAAGGTGAGATGAATCCCCACCTTTGCCTTAGCGAACCGGAGGGCATTATTGATCTGGTTATCAAACACCTCAAGGATAGCGTCTGGCGAAACCGATAACTTGTTGTCTGTCGACCGTGTGCTATCAACTTGCCAGTCAATCGTCTTGGCTGTTGGTAATTTATCCACTTCTGAACGAAGCTGTTGTTCAACCTGTGCTTCTGTGATTGCATGATGATTCAACCGAATATTTTGAATAGAGGTCACATGACTCATCGTTTTGATAAAGTTGTTCATCCGATCAAGCTGTCGCTGCATCTCGTCTAGTAAATGTTGATCTGGTGGCTGGCCTTCTTCATTGAACGTTAACAATTCCAGATTTCCCTGCAAGACAGTTAGCGGCGTCCGCAAATCATGAGCAAACGCGGCGTTGACTTGTTTTTGATCATCAGCCAATTGCCATGCGGTTTCGAGCGCCTTGCGTAATGCTTGGCGCATTTCCTCAAACGCGGCTACTAATTGACCGAGTTCATCATCAGATGTCGGCTGTAGTGTGAAGTCCAGATCCTGCGCCTGAATATGAGTAACACCATATTGTAGTTGATCCAATGGCGGCCCCAATTTCACACGATAAAAAAGTCTGGCCGTGACATTCATGACTGCGTATAGCATGGCAAAACTACCAATAATTGCCCCACCAAAGTATAAGCTCATCCCGCCAATGAACCAGCGCTTGGCCAAGGCAGTTGCAATTGGCATCATCACCACATGCCAAATCAGCAAGTAGACCAACACCACCAATGCAGCGGCAATTGTGCCGATCAGAATCAGATGCAGCAAAGCTTTTTTTATTGGCAAACGCGTTAGGCGCTGCTTTAACTTGTCCATTTATAGCCCACTCCCCAAACGGTTTCGATTGGTGAGGTTACTTGATATCGATCAAAAAGAAGTCGAATGCGGCGGATATGTTCCGTAATGACTCGATCATCTCCAAGAGCGTCATAACCCCATATTTTTTCATAAAGCTGTTCACGACTAAAGACTTGCCCCGGATTCAGGCTTAACAGCTCAACTAGTTGATATTGCTTCTTTTCAAGACTTAAAACTTGATCGCCAATTAACACTTGTTTAGCGCGGTAGTCGATGAGAATCTGATCAAAAATCGCCATCCGTGCACGTTTTTGCGGTTGGCTTTCCCGTCTAAAGTGGGCCTTAATGCGAGCACCAAGTTCAGCAAGACTGAACGGTTTCGTCACATAATCATCGCCGCCTGCACCGAGTCCACGAACTTTATCCTCATCAGTCACCCGTGCGGTCAGAAAAATAATTGGGACCGATGTTATCGCCCGAATTCGTTCCGCCAACGAAAAGCCGTCAGTATCAGGTAGGTTGACATCAAGCAAAATCAAATCAGGATTATTGGTCAGCCGTTGCAACGCACCCGCGCCTGACTCGGCCGTGATTAGGTTAAACGTCGGAAGACGGGCAGCAAAATAACGATTCAACATCCTTAGAATATCGATATCATCGTCTACTGCAAGCACTGTCCCGCGAAGCCTTTCATCACTTAGCATCAGCTTTGCCTCCCTGTTGACAACAATTTATTCATGGAAACTAATTAGCATTCTTTTCAAAGAATATTTTCCTTCGTTATGCCTACTGTACCCGCTGGCGGAATCGCTTGCAACACGTTCAAACAGCTGTCGACGTCAGGCTCATCAAAAGTAGCCCGTGCAAACTGGCTAAAAACCACACAAAAATACCGATAAATCAGTTTTTCTCGACTCATCGGCATTGAAAGTACCCGCTTAGCTTTGTCACATCAACTCAGATTGACATTGATGATAGCATCAATCTAACCGCGATGTTTAATAGCGAATACGGAATGTTTTAGGCGCCACGCGATAAATCACGATGGTGCCCGCCACCACATAGATGCATGTGATCACCCCAATGGCAAGCGCATAAGTGTAGCCGGAAAGATGGACCTGAGTGAACACCCACGCAACCCAATACATCGCCCAATATAAAATACGATATAACGGCGACACGACTTCCATATCTTCCGTAAACGGCTGTAGCAGGTAATAGATAAACAAATCATGAAAGGAAAAGAACAACACCATCCCGCAAACTTCTAACAATAAAACCAGATAGAAATTCAAGTGATCCGGCACTGGTGTCACCAATTGAAGGGCAAGTAACAGGCCATAGATTAACGCACCTGTCACGGCGTTGTACTGAACAATCCGCCAAAATCGATAGAAAAACCCGCTTAAAACGGCTTTAGGTTGTCGATAAAATGGGTAAAAGAGCATCGCCGAATCACAGTTAACGAATAGTAGCTGAACAATCGGACCGCCCAGCGAGGCCAGATACATCACGAAGAACAAGGCGCCGTAAATTGGGGTCAAATCCCCCACGGAGTGAATCGCGAATAATTTTAAAAGAATCAAGCCGCTGATGCCAATGCCGCTAATCCATAACACGCGGGTACGCAATTTTTTCCATAACTGACTTCGGTAGCGTGCAAATAGCAAGGCGTTGAGATAGTTATTGCCAAGTCGCTGGTTCACTTTGACCGAAACCGTCGTATCAAGGGTCAATTTTTTCTGCATCGCGGTACCAGTTGCCAAAAATTGTTGCTTCTGTGTTGCCGCCACCTTGTTCAAAGTTATGACAGACTGTTGAATCGATGCCATTAACAGTGGAATATCATGCGAGAAGCGGTGCTGATACCACCACAACCCGAAAACCCCAATCCAGCAAATGATCAAGCCTATTGGCGAAAACAAACCAGTCACGAATGGTGTAAGCTTGCCGGTCAACACGAGCGCGATTGGCACGCCCACTAACCCGCACCAATACAGAATTTGTGCGATCATCCCCAGCCGGTGGTTCGACCAAGTCAAGCGTGGGATAAACCCGCGCCAGAACCAACTAAAAACGGATACGCCCAAACCAACGAATAAAATCCAATAATTTTGGGTGATCATCGTTAGTCCAAAAAACGGTAAGAATGGTCCAAGGACGATGCCAATCACTTGCTGTATGCGCGTCAGCCCACGAGCCAACGCAAGCCGATCGAGCACAAAATAGTCAGCTAATTTAATTGCTTTTAAATCAACTGGAATATAACGAAAGACCAGTCCCCGAAACAGTAGGCCACCCAGCGTATAGATCGTCACTGCCACCATCGCACGAAATGTGAACGTTGTCGGTAACGGATGGATAAAATCGTTGTATGCATTGGCTACTAAGAAATCCATCGCTAGTAAAAGCACTGCGATCAGTGGCTTCATCATGAACATTAAGCAGCTCATGATAATCGCAATCAAACTTTTTACGGCACCCATACGATATAACTTAGTCGGTATCTTTTTACCTAATATTGGGAGCCGCCGGATAAAATAAATGAGGCCATTCACCATAGTCGTTGCATCAACTTGCGCTTGAAACCAGTAATAACGCCACGCTTCAACCATCGGCCCGCACCTCGTCACTTAGCCGAGCAATCACGGCATCCTCAAACGCCTGACTATGGATGTCCAAGCCTGAAAGCTCTGTCAACTGTTGGTTATGCAACAGCACCACAGCGTCACAAATAGCTTGGGCTAACTGCATAATGTGGGTTGAAAAGATGACCACAGATTCCGCCTTCATCGCCACAATCAACTGTTGCATCTCATGGGCCGCCACCACGTCAACTGTTGTCAATGGTTCATCTAACAACAGTACTGGCGGTCTTAGCATGAGCGATACGACAATCTGCAACTTGTTCCGCATTCCCTCAGAATAGTCGCGTAAAAGCTTATTCGCATCAGCCTGACTCAACCCAGCCATTTCGAAAAAATCGGTCGCCTGCACAGACGAATGTGCTTGTTCAAGACGCGTTCGGTTAATGCTCATAAAGTAGTTAACAAATTCAAGCCCCGTCATAAACGCCGGTAAGTGCGGTTGCGTGTATACCATCCCCACACTTGTATCTGCGTAGTCAGTAATTAACCCACGACCATCATCGGCATCAACGGCAATCGTCCCATGATCATGTGGCAAGTTGCGGACAATCATGTTGAATAAAGTCGACTTTCCGGAGCCATTACGGCCTAACAAGCCATATATTTTACCTTGATTAAACATGAAACTGGCATCTTTAAACAAGACTTGCTGATCAAAAGCTTTGTCCAAATGCGCGATCTCAAGTTGTTTCATAGCGTTCGCCCCCTTAACGCGTTCCCCAGATCAGAACCCGATCTCGTTCATATGCTGCTATCTGGCATCACTAAAGTTTTCTTTAGTATACCAAATCATTCACAAGTTGCTGTAGCGAATGCTCTCACTGTCAAAGCCCACCATACCAAAAATAGACCAGTTGCTGAGTCATCTAATGACACAGGTACGCTCAAGATCGTTTAAGTGTGAATTTTTTATCCCGGATTTTTTTGACATAAGCCTTGTACTTAGTCCGGCCAAGTGGCGTGACAATTACGACTCGATAATGATTACCAGGCAGGCTGATGTC
>OKOR01000313.1_pt1 | contig 12812 bp, 7 predicted proteins | sample 1614771 | NCBI WGS metagenome assembly OKOR01 (sample SAMN04436970, study PRJEB24849) | human gut metagenome | biome: human gut; feature: NICU; material: stool | host: Homo sapiens | place: USA: Saint Louis, MO | collected 2010-03-22
CTACACTCTTTCCCTACACGACGCTCTTCCGATCTCAAATACTACGATCGCCTTTGCCAAGGCCCAGCAGATTGGGATTGTCAGTGATTTTGCTTACGGCGCGCTTGGATTTGATGGCCAGCGTCCGGTGAGTTTTCTGCAGCAGCCTGGTGCCAAAGATGTCGGCATTGAGCTATACACGCTGTCCAAGACCTACAATATGGCGGGATGGCGGTTGGCCTTTGCTGCTGGCAATGCCGACATGATTGAAGCGATTAATCTGATTCAGGATCATCTGTTCGTCTCGGTTTTTCCGGCGATTCAGGAAGCAGGGATTGAAGCACTCCTCGGTGATCAAACGTCAGTCCCGGCACTGGTCGACTTGTATCAGCAACGGCGCGATGCCTGGTTTTCTGCCACCACCGCGATTGGTTGGCACGGTAAAAGTTCACCGGGGACTTTTTACGCATGGATGCCGGTACCAGCTGGATACACCAGTCAGACGTTCACCGAGTTATTGCTCGATCAGGCGGATGTGGCAGTTGCGGCTGGTAACGGATTCGGTCGCCATGGAGAAGGTTATGTCCGGATCGGCTTGCTCACGAGTCCGCAGAGGTTGCAGGAAGCGGCGGAACGGATTGGAAGGTTGGGGTTATTTTAAAACGTTAAGGAAAGGTGCCTGGTCAACTAGTTGATCAAGTGTCTTTTTTATTTGCTTTAAATGTTAATGTTATTTTCGATACTGCCAGTAAACCGAGGCGGTATCGGGGAATGCAATCTATTAATAAAATGATGAACGGTGAAAATGTGACCCATTTGTTATGAAAATGATATAAAATAAATGGTAAGTACTATGATTCTACAATATTAGGATTTATGCCTTTTTTTGTATTTTAATGTGGTAAATAACTAGGAGGGGTCATATCGTGAAGTTCGGGTCTAAACGGACGGTGGCTGCTTTGCGAACAAAACAAACAGTGCATGTTCGCTTTCGAATGTACAAGGCAAAGAAGCGCTGGCTAATTGCAGGCACGGCATTATTATTGATGCCTGCACTTTTTCAGCCGGGGCAGGAGGTTCACGCTGACAGCAAATCCCCACAAACGACAGCCGTTACCAGTCAGTCCGGTGCTACAGCAGAAACGACTGCAAAAACAGCGACTGGTAACACACAGCCAGCCGGCACAACAACGCAAAATACAGCGGCTGCTTCAAGTAGTGCGGCTGTCAACGCTGCTAGTTCTGCAACTCAGTCATCTGCATCAAGCATCGCTAGTTCAGCTGTAGCGTCAACCGGCGATTCAGCAGCAAGCACGAGTGATGCAACCGATTCGAAGTCGCTAGCGACAGGTTCGGCAGCAGTTAAACCGCAAACGGTGACCCAAGAAGACCGCTCACTTGCATCCGCAGCTGTTCAGACAACTTCGGCCGCAGCATCATCGACGGCTTCATCTGCATCGTCACAAGCATCCTTAGCAGCACAATCGGCAACAACAACTCAGGCCAACACGCAAGCTCCGGCCAATGCAACAGCTGCTGAAAGTACGCAGACCATTGGCGACTATACCTACAGTCTTGATACGGCAAACGGTACAGCAACGGTTACCGGCCGCGCCAACGCCAACGTCACCGATATTAACATTGGCGCGTCTGTTACCTATAATGGCCAAACTTTTAAAGTGACGGCGATTAACAATGGCGCTTTTGCAACGCTTAATAATTTGGGTAATGTTAATGTGGCTGATACCGTCACGTCCATTGGCGAAAATGCTTTTGCATACAGTCAATTCACAGGCAATATTACAATTGAAAATGCTATTGATGTTGGTAGTGCAGCTTTCGCTAGTGTAAAGGCGGTTTCTGTCACTCTTAATGGCACTGCCAATATTGGAACAAAGACCTTCGCTTATGCAAACTTGAGTGGTGGTATAACCATTGCTGATGCTAAGACTATCGAGACACAGGCATTCTTTGGTCTTACAGCTTCATCTTTAAAAATTGATGGTCAAGCCGATATTAGCGAGTCTGCTTTTGAGTCTGCCAATATTGCTGGGGATGTTACCGTTAATAATGCACAGACGATTGATAAAAATGCATTTGCTAGCCTCAAGGCGCAAGCGCTCACTATAAATGGACAAACCGATATTGGTGAGGGAGCGTTTATATACGCCCAAATCACAGGTTCTGTTAATATTACAGGCGCAAATACGATTGGTGATAATGCTTTTCAGTTTGCTAAGGTAACAGACGCTATCAATGTGCCAGATAACGTTGCACTTGGTGAGAAGGCTTTTTATCAAGTGTATGCGGCATCACTATCACTGAATGGCGCGGCAACGACTTTTGGCAATCAAGCCTTTGCCATGTCGTGAATTGGTCAGGTGACGATCAACGCAGCAACTATTGATCAGCAGGCGTTTTTCCATCTTTATACTGATCAGTTAACATTTGGTGATGATGTTCGCGTGATCACGGATGGGGCGTTTCAGTTTATTGAAAATACTAAGGAATTACCGCAAATTGACGGAAAAGATAATCCGAAAAATCAAATTGACTCACTTAATCTCTCGGCTAATATTAAGACAATCACGAATGCAGCTTTTTATGCTGCTAAAATTACGGTAATTACAGTGGCACCTGACAGTCAGCTAACGACGCTTGGGTATCAAGCCTTTGCCTTTGCAACTGTAACTTCAATGGATATGCCTGATTCATTAGAGCAGATTGGTGACCAGGCTTTTTATGGCGGGAAGCTTGTGAAAGTAGCGTTTGGACCCAAATTGCAGTCAATTGGTAATCTGGCCTTTGCTGAATTTGGCCCACTAGGGAATGCTGACTTTAGCCGAGCAACGGCACTTGAGACAATTGGAGATAGTGCCTTTGCATACAATACTATCAATAATGCAATTGCATTTCCGGCAAAACTGGTCTCAATTGGCAATGCAGCGTTTGTTGGCAATCGAATTCCGGCATTGAAATTAAATAACGGTTTGCAAACAATTGGGGACACGGCTTTTGGATACAATCAGATTCAAAATGAGCTGGTTGTACCAGATAGCGTGACTGATATCGGGAAGTACGCGTTTGTTTACAACTCTATCAGCAACCTGACATTAGGTAACGGGTTAAAAACGATTGGTCAAGAAGCCTTTGAAGCCAATGTCATTTTAAATGCGCTGACAATTCCGAGCAGCGTCACGACCATTGGGGCAAAAGCTTTCAACGTTAATTTGATGCCTAAAGTGATCATTGCAGGCGCACCGGTCATCGGTAAGGAAGCTTTCTCAACGAACCGGATCACGGTTTTACAAGCAAGCACTGCGCAGCCAGCTACACCAGATGCGCTCAATCAAAGTGCAGATGCTTATACAGACTCAGCCCACGTAAGCCTAAGTGACTTCTTTGATGTCGCCATTTCTGGTGTTACTCACCAAGACATCGTTGTTTCAAACATCAAAGGTTCGAATGGGGTCAAAGTGACCTTCGATACGGCAAGCAAGTCATTTAAGATGCCAGCGCAAACGCAGGGATTCAGTTTTGACTGGTCTTTGAAAGGAAACGATGGGGTCACATATACAGGTCATTACAATGTTCATCTTGATGATCCGGTGATTCGTGCCCATGATATCAGTCTTTTCACCGGCCAGGTTTGGAAGCCGGAATTGAATTTTATAGATGCAGTCAAACAAGATGGCACCAGTGTTCCTTTAAGCGAACTGACATGGACGGTCACGGATGAAAACGGGAAGATTGTTTCGGAGAAAGATAAGAACGGTATTGTTACCGGTGACGTGGATAATACGCAGCCGACAACGTATACGGTGACATACACTTACGGCGCTGAAAGCGGTTCGGCGAAAATCTATTACAATCAGCGTCTGGCAGCTTCTTATGCGTTGGTCGGGACTCAAACCACAACGGCAACAGGCCAGCCAATTACAGTTGATACCAAGCAATTTTCATTAAGTTTGGGTGAAGGCTTTGATGCTGGGACACTTCAGCTGAGTGATCTTAATTTCTTTGACGCCAATGGTAATCAAGTTGCCGCTGATGCGCTGACGGCAACTGGTGTTTACACCGTTTAGCTTTCACAAGCCGCTTGGGATCGCATTGCTAAACTGACTAATGACGACGGTCAGTCTGCGGCTAATTTTAACTTTACGGGTACAAGTACGGCACAGTTGATTATTGGTCTGACAGCAACCGGCAAGCTTGGTAATGGCGGATTTGTATATGATGGGACAACACTGGCCAGTCAGGCTAATGATTTAGCAGTCACGGTGGTCTTGAGTGATGGTACGCAACAAACGATGAACTTGACAGCTGCAGATATTACACTGGTCGAAAAAAATTCGGCAAATGCCGGTACGTATCACTATTTGCTCAACAGTGTCGGTTTAGCACGGTTGCAAGATCTCCTCGGAGAAACTGTCACAATTGACCAAACTGAAATTAATCAAGTTTCTGGTACGATCACGATTACACCGGCCGAAGCTACAGCCACAGGAAGCAATGTCTCCTTTGTTTATGACGGTCAAACTAAGGCCAGTGACGCTAAGGGGATTCAGGCAACGCTTAAACTTGGAAATTCGAGTCGATCAGTGGCATTAGCCTCAAGCGATATTGTTGTCAATAATGACGGATTAAACGCTGGACAATATAGCTATAAGCTAAGTGACGCCGGTATTGCTAAGTTACAACAAGCAGCAGGATCTAACTATCTGGTAGACACAACCGATTTGTCAGGCACTGTTACGATTACACCAGCAGCGGCCACAGCCACGGGCAACGATGTCACCTTTGTTTATGATGGACAAACCAAAGCGAGTGGGGCTAAAGGTATTCAAGCCGCATTGAAACTTGGAGACACAGAGCAAAGGGTAGCTCTGTCTCTAGCAGATATTGTTGTTAATAATGACGGTGTCAATGCTGGTCAGTATAGCTACAAGTTAAGTGAGACTGGTATCGCTAAGTTGCAACAAGCAGCGGGAACTAACTATCAGTTAAGCACGACTGACTTAGCGGGTAACATTACGATTACGCCAGCCGTTGCCACAGCAGATAGCAATGACGTTTCGTTTGAGTACGATGGTAAGACAAAAGCCAGTGAAGCTAAAGGTATTCAAGCCACGGTTAAGCTGGGTGAGTTTGGACAAGTTGTTGCTCTAACATCGGCTGATATTGTTGTTGTGAATGATGGTGTAGATGCAGGCAAGTACAGTTATCAGCTGAGTGACGCTGGTAAAGCCAAGTTACAAGCAGTAACTGGAAATAATTATCAGTTGACTGCAGACGATTTGGCCAAGGTTGCTGGAACTATCACGATCACGCCAGCTACCACCACAGTTGATAGCAATGACGTTTCATTCGAATACGATGGTAAGACCAAGGCCAGTGAAGCCAAGGGTATTCAAGCCACAATCAAATTAGGCGAAATTGAAAAAACGGTTGACCTATCGTCAGCTGACATTATCGTTGCCAATGACGGAGTAATCGTTGGCAAATACACTTATAGTCTGAGCGACAGCGGCAAATCTAAATTACAGGCGGCAACAGGAAGTAATTATCAGTTAACGACAGAGGCTTTGGATAAGGTTTCAGGAAGCATTACAATCACCCCTGCTGGAGCAATAGCAACAGGCAAGGACGCTCACTTTGAGTACGATGGAAAAACGAAAGCCAGTGAAGCTAAGGGCATTCAAGCGATTTTGACTATTGACGGGACTGAAAAGACCGTTGACCTGACCTCGGGGGACATTGTTGTTGCGGATGATGGTGTAGATGCAGGTCAGTACGGGTACAAACTGAGTGACACTGGCAAGGCTAAGTTACAGTCGGTAGCAGGGAACGACCATCAGCTAACTGCAGACGATCTGGCTAAAGTCACGGGAATCATTACGATCACGCCAGCCGTTGCCACAGCGGCCAGCAATGACGTTTCATTTGAGTATGACGGCAAGACAAAGGCCAGTGAAGCTGCAGGTATTCAAGCCATGGTTAAGCTGGGTGAGTCTGAACAAGTTGTTGCTCTAACATCGGCTGATATTATTGTTGTGAATGATGGTGTAAATGCAGGTCAGTACAGCTATAATCTGAGTGATGCTGGTAAGGCTAAGCTACAGGCAGCAACCGGAAATAACTACCAGCTTACGGCAGATGATCTGGCTAAAGTCACGGGAACCATTACGATCACGCCAGCCGTTGCCACGGCAAACGGCAATGACGTTTCATTTGAATATAACGGCAAAACCAAGGCCAGTGAGGCTAAGAGTATTCAAGCTACAGTCAAACTAGGCGAAACTGAAAAAACGGTTGACCTGACGTCAGATGATATTGTTGTTGAGAATGATGGTGTAGATGCAGGCAAATACAGTTATCAGTTGAGTGATGCTGGTAAGGCCAAGCTACAGGCCGCAACCGGAAATAACTACCAGCTCACGGCAGACGATTTAGCTAAAGTCATGGGAACCATCACGATCACGCCAGCCGCTGTCACAGCAGACAGCAATGACGTTTCGTTCGAATATGACGGCAAGACGAAAGCCAGTGAAGCCAAAGATATTCAAGCCACGATAGCACTAGGCGAAACTGAAAAAACGGTTGACCTGACGTCAGCTGACATTATTGTTGCCAACGATGACGTAAACGCTGGTCAGTACAGCTATCAGCTAAGTGATGCTGGTAAAACTAAATTGCGGGCCGCAACCGGAAATAACTACCAGCTAACTGCAGACGATCTGGCTAAAGTCGTGGGGACCATCACGATTACGCCAGCTATCACCACAGTTGATAGCAATGACGTATCATTCGAATATGATGGCAAGACCAAGGCCAGTGAAGCTAAAGGTATCCAAGCTACAGTTAAACTAGGCGAAAGCGAAAAGACCGTTGACTTAACATCAGCCGACATTATCGTTGCCAATGACGGAGCAACCGTTGGCAAATACACTTACAGTCTGAGCGACAGCGGCAAAGCTAAGCTGATAGCAGCAACCGGAAATAACTACCAGCTAACGGCAGACGATCTGGCTAAAGTCACGGGAACCATCACGATCACGCCAGCTACCACCTCAGTTGATAGCAATGATGTTTCGTTCGAATATGATGGCAAAACCAAGGCCAGTGAAGCTCAGGGCATTCAGGCCACAGTCAAACTAGGCGAAAACGCAAAAACCGTTGCGCTAACCGCGGCTGACATTGTTGTCGTCAATGACGGGGTCAATGCTGGCCAGTACGGCTATAAGTTAAGTGCTGCTGGTATGACAAAGCTACGCCAGGCAACAGGAAATAATTATCAATTTAAAAAGGAGGACTTAATCAAACTTGGCGGCACGGTCACGATCACGCCAGCTACGGCATTAGCTGATCTGAATGATGTTTCATTTAGTTATGATGGACAAACTAAGGCGAGTCAGGCACACGACTTAACTGCCAACATCAAACTTGGTACTAAGGTTGTTTCGGTACATCTGAACGCCACAGACATTCTTGTAACCGATGATGGTGTGGGCGTAGGTCAGTACCAATACAAATTGGATGCTAACGGAATCGCTAAATTACGTCAGGCATCAGGTGATAATTACCAATTTGATGCCAAAGTCTTGGCGGGATTGACTGGTACGATTACAATCAAACCGGTTACCGGTGCGGTGACGGTTAATGACACGTCTTTTGTTTATGATGGTCATACTAAAGCAAGTGCCGCCGCGGGATTACAGGCAAGCCTTTACCTGCCGCAAGCCGAGGCCAAAACAACGATACAACTGACTCGGGAAGATATCCTTGTGACAAATGACGGCACAGCAGCAGGTACGTATCGTTATCGGTTGAGCCAAACCGGTATCGCCAAGTTACAGAAGGCTGTTGGCAAGAACTACGAGTTAGATCAAGATGAATTGGCGGGATTGACCGGCACCATTACGATTACGCCGCTAACGGTGAATGCCACAGTTAATCATGGTCAGTTCCAATACAACGGTGTCACTCGTGCAAGTCAAGCAGGCGGATTAGCGATAACTGTCCAACTGCCAGAAAAGTCTCAAAAGATCGCCTTGACGAACACAGATATTGCAGTTGAAAACGACAGCGTCAATGTCGGGACGTACACGTATCATTTGACAGCAAGCGGGCTGGCTAAATTGGCCGTAGCGATTGGTCCTAATTATCAGGTTACTGATCAAACGTTCAGCGGAACCATCACCATTACACCAGCGCCTATATCTGCAACGCTCAGTGGTCGTCAAAAGAAAACTTACGATGGCCAGCCAGGCGCTTTGAATGACGACTATTATCGGTTAGTTTTGGGTGACGGAACTGAAATTCAGCTTCAAGCCGGCGATCTGATCTTTGTAGACGGTCAAGCTCCTGTTAATCCGGGAAGCTATGCGGTAGCTCTCAGCACATCTGGCCTGCAACGAATCAAGGCGTTGTTGCCAAATAATCTGTTGAAAAATGTTAACACGCAGCAGGCTATTTTTGAGATTGTTGCCTTGCCAAGTCCTGATCCTGGGACCGGAACAACGCCGGATACGCCGGGTCATCACTTGCCGGATACCGGAACGGATACTGGGACAACGCCGGGAACGCCTGATCATCACTTGCCGAATACAGGCACTGGCACCCAACAGTCCGAGATCTCCACGCATAATGGAACGAAACATCGACTTCCACAAACAGGCGATACTCAGTCACAAACACTAAGCCTCATGGGATTGTTGCTGGCAACGATGAGCGGCTTATTCGGATTAGCTGGCCGGAAACGGAAAGCGCACCGTTAACCGTTTTGTTAAAAATGTAGTGATTAAAAAGATCCTATCACGATGAGTTCTACTCATGTGGTGGGATCTTTTGTTATGGCAAAAACTAGGCGCAAAAGCTTACAGTGGTACCGCTACGCCTTGGGTTAACCCTGATTTGATTTTGGCAAAAGCCGGGTCTGTTAGGAAAGCACTGATGAGTTGCCGCATATTGATGTTACTATCCTGAATCTCCGGCATGTTTGGCGTAATGGTTGTGCCTGTCACAGTAAGATTGTACTGGCTGGCGAGACTGGTGATAGCTTGCTTGGACTGATACATGTTGTAGAGTTTAACGGTTTCACCCTGAATAAAGGCGTAGAACATATAATCGGATTGATTCACAGACGGAATCGTCTCGGAAAAGACGATTAATTGTCCACTGGCGCCAGATACTAGATGATAGCTGTATGTTTCATCGGTACTGTTGGCATATTCAGCCACTTGATAAGTTTGCAACCCGTTCATGGTCCAGTACATCGTGAAAAGTAGGGCAGCTCGGTCGGCATCGGTCAGGTTTGCCAATGCGACAGCCGGGGCAAGTGGTGCCTTTTTCATGTCATCAATCGGGTAGGTTGGCTGCGTGGTTTGCGGTGTTGAACCGGAGCTTGCATTGCTTGTATTTGACTCGGTGTTTACTGATGGAGCCGAGGTACGACTTGAGCTGGGGGATGCAGGAACCGATTGAGACTGTGGTTGTGATGTTGCGTTGTTTGGCGTTGGAAGCCAGTCGAATAGACCGGTTAAGGCAAGAAAGATGATACCGACGATGAGCACTGCTTGAATACCGAGCTGTAAATGATACTGATTTTGAAGTAACACAGCGGGCGTCCAGAAAAGGTCAGTGGGGCCGCTGGCGTGTTCGCTGTCTGCTTTAACTAGTTTCTGGTAACGCCACCGTGACAGGTACAACCAAACGACTCGACTCACCAGTGCCAGCAACATGCCGATCAACAAAGAAGTGTTTTGAATGGTTGTATTGAGCTGTGAAGAAACATGGAGCGCTTGACCGCGAAGTAACGAATTTCCCAAGCTAACCGTTGAATCAGGTTGAAAGTGAACAACGACGGCGTTGACTAAGCAGATGGCAGCGAGGATATCCGAGACAATGGCAGTAGTGCGTAAGTTGCGCTGTCGATGGTTAGCGCGAAAAATACCGCGCATGTAAACACTGCGAGCCCTGCGAATTTGATTGGGAAACATCATTTTGTGCTGTGTGAGCTGTTGATCAACGATGCGATTGGTGTTGAGATACTGTAGCAATGTCAGGATCAGTAACACGATAATTAATAAGCTGAGAAAAAGATAAAGCGCCATGGATATCTCCTTTAGGTTGGACGTGTTCTGATTATAACCCACATCGTTATCTGCCATGAGCTATCTTGGTCATGATAGCAAAAACCGTCGCGACTTTTGCGCGACGGTTTCGTTATGCAGTTTTCATTTTGTTTCGTAGGCTAGGCGTTCGACCAAGGTAGCAAAGTTGGTTAGATTTTCGTAAAATGCGTGTTTGGCAATCGGAGCAAGTAATTTTAGTGGCAGATGGGTATCAGTTGATTCAGGTACAGCCAAGGTTTCCGTCACAACCGTTTGATCGTCAGCGGTGGTGAATGTAAACGTCAAGTCATAGGCAAGACGGCCTTCAGTACTATGGTAAGTGATACTGTCAGCGGCTGTTGTGACAGTGATCATTTCGGACTGATTAAGTGCGGTTGTTTGACGAATAATCTGAAATTGATTTTGGTCTTCAGTGACTGTATCGATTTCCGGAATCCACTTAAGCATTTGCGTTGGATCGGCAAGCATAGCCTTGACCTCGGTTGCATTTGCGTGAACGGCGATAACATTGGTAAATAAGTTTTTCATCATCATGGAGCTCCCTTCTTTTGATACTTTGAGAATAAGCAGAGAAGGGACTTTATAAAAATAAGAATGCTGATATTTTAGAAGTCGTGGAAAATCGTATCCCCAAAAAGCTCTTTAAAAATCGCCGCTCGCTGACTTGCTTCACGTTGCGTGTCAGCATTCTTGAGCTTTTGTGCAGCAGATGCAAGTAGGTAGTAATCGTTGGCCAACATATAATGAGAGCCGTGTGCAGTTGCAAAATCGATCCCTGCCTGCAGTTGGTTGGCACATGCAAGATAGTCGCCTGCTTTATATGCAGTGTATGCATGAAGGTAGAATAAACTATTTAGATTTGGTGCATAAGCGGTTGTTTCAAGTTCTTCAAAGGCGGTTGAAAAATCGCGGTCGGCTGCTTTTTTCTGACCGGCAGTCGCTTCTATAACGGCCTTTGTCGCAAAACTTAAGCGATCTAGCACTGTCAATGGTGTACCGGCACTGTGCTGTGCTAAAGCCAGTTGAATATGCATCAGTGCTGATTGATGATGGGTTTGATATTCAGCGATACTCAAGTAGTAATAGTAAGCTTCGGTTTGCGCGGCAGTTGCAATGGCTGCTGAAGTAGTGGGTGATTGCAAGAAAGCTAATAACGCCTCATATTCATGAGCATTACATAAGCGATCCAACTTAGCATTCAAATCAGCGGTCTGACTAATCGCGTAATTTTCCGCCAAACTTAAGGTTTCAAGACTCAGACCAAGGCGCCGGCATAAAGCTAGTGTCAGCGCTACGTTAGGGATGTACTTGTCATGTTCGATTGCGGAAAGCATGGCTTGTGAACAGATCCCAGTAGCAACAGTCTTCTGCGTTAGTTTTTGAGCTTTGCGGGTTTGTTTCAGGATGCTACCGATAGTGGTTGTCACAAGTTGTCCTCCTTTGACGTGTTGGCAAACAGCCGCATATTGCAAGCAGCGAACGAACCATCTGTGCTTACTAATAGACGAATCGGAAATATTAGTATTCTTATTATATCTTGCCTGACGGACTCGCTAGACTTGGCGTATCAATATACGAGGGAGTCCTTAAAATGAAACAGATTATTCAAACGAATTACAGTGGTATTGATGGCTTGAAAATTGTCGACAAGCCTAAACCTGCAGTTTCACCATTGAGTGCTTTGGTTCAAGTGAAGTATACACCTGTTTTGCCATATGATTGGATGACAGAAGAAGGCAAGCTAAAACAAATGCGTCCGGTCAAACTACCATTGACTGTAGGCTATGCGTTTGCGGGCGTGGTTCAGGCAGTGGGTCTGTTACGCGACCGACATTTGGTAGGACAAAATGTGATCGGCGTGCAACCAAGCGGCGCCAATCAAACGTATCTTGATTCACGATTGCCACCGTTTCTTTTTCCTGTGCCAGCAGCAACAACTTTGCAAGCGGCAGCCACGCTTATTGGCGGTGCCGATGCTGCGATGTTAGCAGTCCAGACGGCAGCGGTTGAAGCGGGAGATACAGTTTTAGTAACAGGCGCTTCAGGAGGGGTAGGAACATATCTGATTCAGTTATTGAAAAAACGACAAGCCCGGGTGATCGCACTTGCTAGTACGATCAATCATGACTTTGTCGCTTCTCTTGGCGCAGATATCGTTGTGAATTATGAACATGACTTGGCAGCGCAACTGCATCGGGTGACGCCTCCAAATAAGATTATTGACACTGTAGGGCAACCGCAATTGTTGCACTTACTTGCTGAAATGTTTGACCAGTTTGCATTATTGTCCTTGTCAGTGCCTGACTTTCAGTTACGTAAAGCCGGCCAAACATTTCGATTTACCAATGGCACGATAGGGATTAATGGCTACCGACAATTACTCATGATGTTAGCCGATGGAACGTTAACAGCGCATATCCAAACGGTTTATCCATTTGAAAAGATTCGGGAAGCGCAGTGGCAATCCAAAGTCGCACATTCGCAAGGACGGATATTGGTAAGTTTCTAGCGGCCATCTAAACACTACGATTTCAAAATATCAATCAAATTCTTGTTAGCCGCACTTTTTGCCGGTAGCAAGCCGAAGACGATCCCGACGATGCTGGAAATTGCAAAGGTTCCGACAATCGAGCCAACCGTGACAACCAGTATTTGAGATCGGAAGAGCGTCGTGTAGGGAAAGAGTGTAGATCTCGGTGG
>OKOR01000320.1_pt1 | contig 12502 bp, 9 predicted proteins | sample 1614771 | NCBI WGS metagenome assembly OKOR01 (sample SAMN04436970, study PRJEB24849) | human gut metagenome | biome: human gut; feature: NICU; material: stool | host: Homo sapiens | place: USA: Saint Louis, MO | collected 2010-03-22
TGGGTACCAATACCGAGCCTGCCGCGACTAACGCATTTACCGTCAAAAGTCCCAACGAAGGCGGGCAGTCGATTAAGATATAATCAAATTTCTTTTTCAGTTTATCCAAGGCGTCACGTAATTTTGTTTCACGTGAAACCATGTTGACCAATTCCACTTCCGCGCCCGCCAGCGCAATCGTCGCGGGCAAAACGGATAAACCCTCCACGGCGGTTGGCACGCATGCTTTTTTGGCGGATGCCCCTTCGATCAGCACTTCATAACCGGAGCTCTCGATTCGGTCTTTGTCGATCCCCAGGCCGCTGGTCGCATTTCCCTGCGCGTCCATATCCACTAACAGTACGGCTTGACCGGCTGCCGCCTTTCTGATTCATGATGGCAATAATTTTGCCCACCGTGGCACCTCCATTTCTATTCGTACTTTATAGTATACCATACCGATCGACGCCACTTCGTCAAAAGTCGATTTGTTTTTTCTTCCGTCCGCATAAAAAAAGACCGTCCGCAGACGGCCTTTTTATCCGAATAAATCTTCCAAGGTCATGTTTTTGTCTTTCGCCAAGACTTTTTGCCAGTGCTCCAAATGTTCCTTTTCCGCGCCGGATAGTTCCGGGAATTGCGGATCTAATTGTTTCAACAGCTGTAAGGCCGCCAAGTAACGCGTGTACCATTTCTTATCCGCCGGCAATATATACCAGGGCGCGTACTTCGTCGACGTAGCCTGAATCATATCCGCATACACATGCTGATAATTGTTCCAATACTTGCGTTCATTGATATCGGCCATGGAAAATTTCCAATTTTTTTCCGGCCGTTTGATCCGATCAATCAGCCGCTCCGCCTGCTCCTCTTTAGAAACGTGCAAGAAAAACTTCAGCATAAAATAGCCGTTTTCATATAAGTAGCGTTCCCAATCATTGATTTGGCGGAAGCGCTCCTGCCAAAATTCCCTGTCGATTTCGACATCGCTGCCCGGAAAATTCTGATCTTTTAATAAATTGTGTACGCGCGTAACGATGACGTCTTCATAATGGGAGCGGTTGAAAATGCCGATTTCGCCACGCCGCGGTAAAGCCCGATTGACGCGCCAGAGATAATCGCGATCCAACTCCTCACTCGACGGCTGTTTAAAGTTGGCAACACGTACGCCTTGCGGATTGAGAACGGTGTAGACATGCTTGATAAGACCGTCTTTACCCGCCGCATCCATCGCTTGCAAAACGACGACAATGCCATGTTTATTTTCGGCATAAAGTCGTTCCTGGTAAGCTTTCAGTTCTTCCAGGACTTCCGGAAGCAATTCTTCTTTCACCGTCTGTTTATCCGCCTCTTCCGGGGGAACCGTCGGAATATTTTTCAAATCCAACTTATCTTTGTGATGCACGAGATACCGCTTGGCGTCCATGGGCCTTCCTCCTCACTTTAATTTCCATCGTTGTCACTTATATTATAAAGGTTGTTTCACCGCTTTGCCCGGCGCGCGCGGAAAACGCTTCGGCGTCGCCTGTACTTTTTGAATAATGCAGAGTACGCGCTCATCAAACCATTCGCCGCGCTGCAATTTGCGGACTTCGCACAACTGGCCCCCGAGTTCCCGAACGGCACGTTGCGCAGCGCTCGCTTCCTCCGCGCCTTTCGGCCCCTTCCAAGCCAGAAAATAACCGTCTCGGGCCACAAAAGGTAACGCCCATTCGCAGAGCACGCGCAAATCGGCGACGGCTCGCGACGTCACCACCGCAAACTGTTCGCGATATTCTTTCGCCTGCCCGGCAAACTCGGCGCGCTCATGGAGAATCTGCACATTCGTCAGGCCGATTTTTTGCGCGGCGTCAACGACGAAACGCAATTTTTTACCGACGGAATCGAGCAACGTCCATTCGACATCCGGTGTAAGAATGGCTAACGGGACGCCCGGAAATCCGCCGCCCGTACCGAGATCAAGCGCGCGTGAGCGCGCCGGAAAATACGCGGGATCGTAGCCTAACCACGAATCAATATAATGCTTTGCTAAAAATTCCTGCGGCTCGGTGATCGATGTCAAATTCATCACCCGATTTTGCTCGATTACCGCAGTATAATACGCCGCATACGCCTGGCTTTGCTCCGGCGTCAAGGCGATCCCCAGCGACTTTGCCGCCGCTGTTATTTGTTCCGGGCTGAGCGTTGTCGTTTCAGGCATCATAGTTGACTCCCTGGCGCCGTTGCTGCTCCAAATAAATCATCAATACGGTAATATCCGCCGGCGAAACGCCGGAAACGCGCGAGGCCTGACCTAACGTGGCCGGTTTGATCTGCTGCAACTTTTGCCGCGCTTCGATCGAAATGCCGCACAACGTATCGTACGGCAAATCATCCGCGAGTTGCGTTGTTTCCATTTTCTGTTGACGGCGAATGCGTTCCTCCTGTTTCGTAATATAACCTTCGTACTTGGTCGAAACAGACAGCTCTTCCCGTACATCGATGCCCGGGGCGTCCCACCCGAGTAAATGCGCGATATCCCTGTACGAAATCTCCGGTCGCCGCAATAATTGCGCGGCGGTCGTGCCGGTTTTTAGCGCGGCGCTTCCCAAACTCGTGAGATAGGCATTCGTTTCCGCTGTCGGTGTAAGCATCGTTTCGTTCAACTTTCGATGCCCTTCTTCCACCGCGGCGCGTTTCGCTTCATACCGCGCCCAACGCTCGTCACTTACTAAACCGAGTGTACGCCCGAGCGGCGTTAAACGCAAATCCGCATTGTCTTGACGCAACAGCAGACGATATTCACTGCGGCTCGTCATCATGCGATACGGTTCATTCGTACCCTTCGTCACCAAGTCGTCAATCAGCGTGCCGATGTAGGCTTGCGCGCGCGTCAGCGTAAACGGTTCTTTACCGAGTACATAATGCGCCGCGTTAATGCCGGCGATGAAACCCTGCGCCGCGGCTTCTTCATAACCCGATGTTCCGTTGGCCTGGCCGGCGGAAAAAAGTCCGTCGCATTTTTTATAACGCAAGCCCGCCGTCAGCTGCAACGGGTCCAGACATTCATATTCAATCGCGTACGCCGGACGCATGATTTCGACATGCTCCAAGCCGGGAATCGTACGCAAAAAAGCATACTGCACGTCCATCGGCAGCGATGTCGACATGCCCTGGACATACATTTCGTTCGTTTCCAAACCTTCCGGCTCGATGAAAAGTTGATGCCGTTCTTTATCCGCAAAGCGCACCACTTTATCTTCAATCGAAGGACAATAGCGCGCGCCGACGCCGTGCACCAGCCCCGCATATAAAGGAGCTCGATCTAAGTTGGCGCGAATAATCGCATGCGTTTCCGCATTGGTATAAGTCAGCCAGCAACAAGTCGCGTTGCGGTCTTTGCGTTCGGATAAAAAGGAAAACGTGTGGAAATCCCTGTCGCCGTCCTGACGTTCCATGCGCTCAAGTGACAGCGTACGCAGATCGACGCGACTCGGCGTGCCCGTTTTGAAACGACGCAGTTCGACGCCATGCTCTCGCAATGAATCGGCAAGTTTCAAACTCGCGCGGTAGCCGTTCGGACCGCCGCTGTACTTATGCGTTCCAATCAGGATTTCACCTTGTAAATACGTTCCTGTCGCCAAGACAACCGCTTTTGCGCGATACGCTTCATCCAGCTCCGTTTTAATACCGGTTACGCGACCGTCCTCTACCAGAAGATCTGTTACCATCAGTTGTTTGACGTCCAGACGCGGTTCGTTTTCAACGATTTGTTTCATGCGGCGATGATACGCATTTTTATCATTTTGCGCGCGCAATGCATGGACGGCCGGACCTTTGCCGCGGTTCAGCATGCGCATCTGAATCGCCGTTTCATCGGCGACTATCCCCATCTGTCCGCCCAACGCGTCCAGCTCCCGCACGAGCTGGCTCTTACCCGGACCGCCGATCGCCGGATTACACGGCATCATCGCGATATTTTCCAAACTGATCGTGCACAATAATGTGCGCGCGCCCAAACGCGCCGCGGCAAGGCCCGCTTCGCAGCCCGCATGGCCGGCGCCGATCACGATCACATCGTAACTTGCTACTTCGTACATGTTCTTCCCCTTACTTGCCGACGCAAAAACGTCGGAAAATTTCATCGGTAATACTTGCCTCCGGGTTCCGCCCGACGATCGCACCCAACGCGTCCCAGGCCGCCCGTAAATCTTCCGTAATCAAATCTTCCATCAAACCTTCATGCAGACCCTGCTGCGCGGAGCGCAAGGAAGCGAGCGCCCGACGCGCCAAATCCTCCTGGCGTACGTTCGTCAAAAGAACGCTGTCCGCGCCGGCTTGTAGCCGGTGTTGCTCGACATAGGTCGCCAACGCGTTGCCTAGCTCGTCCATACCGGTACCCGTACGCGCCGCGATCGCTACCTGCGGGATAGCGCCGGTGAGCGCCTTCACCTCGGCAAGATCCGCCCGCAAAGGCAAATCCGTTTTATTTAAAAGTAAAATCGCCGCTTTATTTTGCAAGGTCGCAAGCCATGCGCGTGTTTCCGCCGTCAGCGGCTGCGATGCATCCAACACGGCGAGAATTAAATCCGCCTGCGCGAGTTCGCGGTGCGTACGCGCAATTCCCATTTGTTCAATTTGGTCGCTCGCTTCACGAATGCCCGCCGTGTCCACAAGCACCAGCGGAATACCGTGAATCAGCGCCGATTCCGTAATCGTGTCGCGTGTCGTGCCGGGAATATCCGTCACAATCGCGCGCTCTTCCGCCAGCAATTGATTCAAAAGGCTTGATTTGCCCGCATTGGGTAAACCCGCGATAACGGTTTTCAAGCCCTCTTTCCAAACTTTTCCCGCCGCCGCGCGGGCGATCATCGCTTCCAATTCAGTGATGATCGCGGTCAGTTTCGTATCGATTTCCGCCGGCGTCAGCTCCGCCAAATCCTCTTCGGGATAATCAATTACCGCTTCCAACGAAGCCACGAGCTCGGTCACCGCCGCGCCGGTCGCTTCCACCCAACGGGAAAGCTTCCCCGTCAATTGGCCGACCGCCACGCCTAGGCCGACTTCGCTTTTCGCGGTAATAATATCATCCACCGCTTCCGCCTGCGTCAAATCAATACGCCCGTTCAAAAAGGCGCGTTCGGTAAATTCACCGCGTTCCGCCAAGCGCGCGCCCGCTTGGAGACAAAGCTGCAAGCTGCGCTGCAACACCAACATCCCGCCGTGCAGTTGCAACTCCACGACATCTTCACCCGTATACGAACGCGGCGCGCGCATGACGAGCAAAATGCCTTCGTCCATCGTTTGTCCGTCCGCTACGATATGACCGTAATGCGCCCGAAAACCGCGCGCCTTACTCCAGTCGAGCGACGTGTACGGCCGAAAAACGCGCGCGGCGAGCACCAGTGCCTCCGGCCCGCTGATCCGGATAATACCGATTCCGCCCGTGCCGAACGGCGTTGCGATCGCGGTAATGGTATCTTCGTTATACATAATTCTCCTTAGAAAAAGAAAGACCGGGATCGCCCCGGTCTGTAATGCGTTTACTGCTTGTAGTGAATCACCAAGTGGCGATTATCCAGTTCGCCCTCACTCTTCGTGTAGACGTCCGGATCGTCCTGCAATGTCAGATGAATGATTTTGCGTTCGTACGCATTCATCGGCTCCAACACCAAGGGGCGTTGGCTGCGTTTGACGCGGTTCGCCATGCGAATGGCCAATGATTCCAGCGTCGCTTGCCGACGTTCGCGGTAATCTTCCACGTCGAGCATGACGAAATATCGACCGCGACCGCTCTGATTGGCCGCTAAATTGGTCAGATACTGCAACGAGTCCAACGTTTTGCCGTGTTTACCGATCAAAACGCCTAACCCGCGGCCGTGTAATTGTAATAAAATCCGTTCCGTCGTAAGGCGTTTTTCGATCATCACATCGAGGCCCATCGCATCGGTGACGGATTGTAAAAAGGCTTTAGCGCGCTGCGCCGTTTCCGCCTGTTCATCCGCCGAAAATGCGCTTTGGGCGCGATGATTTGTCACCGCCTCATCGTTCTCCGCTGCATCCGCTCCAGCTTTCTCTTCCGCTGCTTGCGGCTCCTCTTCGACGGTCGCCGACGTTTCGATGACCGGCTCTTCGTTTTGCACTTCGATACCCGTGGCGGCTTCGAGACCTGCGGACATTTGAGCCTGACGCTCCGACGCTTCCGTCAATTCTTCGCGCGGTACGATAGAATCCGCTTTCGCAATCTCTTCATCGACTTCCGGTTCCGTCATCTCGCCATACAATTTGGTAACCAGGATGCGCGCCTCTTTAGCGCCGATACCGAAGATACCCTTTGACCCCTCCGACAGTACATCTACATTCACTTCACCGCGCGCGACTTGCAGCTCTGCTAACGCTTTCGCGGTAGCTTCTTCCACGGTTTTGCCCGTAAACTCGATTGGATGGCTCATTTGGCACCTGCTCCCTTCGGCTTTTCACGAAACATGATAAACTGTTGCGCCATCTGGAATAAGTTGGAAACGACCCAATAAATAACCAGACCGCTCGGAAAACTCAAACTGATGTAGCCGATGAAAAGCGGCATAAAGACCAGCATGATTTTTTGCTGCTGCGCCGCCATAGAACCCGCCGGATTGTTGCTGCTCATCGTTTGCTTTTGCATGATGAACGTCGACAGCGCGGACAAAACAGGTAAAATATAGAACGGATCGGTCGCGCCCAGGCTCGGCAGCCATAAAAAGCTGATATGTTCGGGATCGTATTGGTAACTGCGCAACGCGTAGAAAATCGAAATCAAAAACGGCATCTGAATCAGCATCGGCAGGCACCCCGACAACGGATTGACGCCCAGCTCCTGATACATCTTCGTCATTTCCATTTGAATCCGTTGCGGATCCCCTTTATATTTCTTTTGAATCTCCTGAATGCGCGGCTGCATTTCCTGCATGCTCTTCATCGAGCGGATCTGCTTAATCGCCAGCGGCAAAAGCAGCACGCGAATCAGAATCGTCATTACAATAATTGCGATCCCGTAACTCGGGAATCCCGCCATCTGCGTCAATTCGTAACAAAACGATAAAAAATGTTGCATAATCGACGCTAAGAAATCAATGGCGTCACTGAATATACTCACTCGGTTCCTCCTTTAAGGATGCGCGGGCAGGCGGCACAGGATCATAGCCTCCCGGATGCAAGGGATGACACTTCAGCAGGCGTCGCAACGCCAGCCAACTTCCCCGTCCGGGTCCGAAGCGCAGTATCGCTTCGCGGGCATAGCTGCTGCACGTCGGATAAAACCGACATGTCGGCGGTTTCAACGGTGAAAGAAAGCGCCGGTAAAAGTCGATCATACCGATTAAAGTACGCGTCAACATTGCAAAAGCTTCGCCCTTCTGAGCACATATAATAAATCCCGCTCCGCTTCCGCGTATGACGCTTGCGCCAACCGCTTGCGTCCCACCAAAACCAAGTGATAACCCGGCTTCAGCTGCGGCCGATGCAGGCGATACGCTTCACGAAGCAAACGGCGCGCACGATTTCGAGCGACCGCATTGCCTACCTTTTTGCCGGTAACAAAGCCGACCCGTGTGGGTTCGCCCTGTCGCGGCAGCACATACAGTACCAGACGATTGGCAATCACGGCACGACCGTGCTGATAGACACGCCGGTACTCATAGCCCTGCGTAATTCGATCTGCTTTTTTCAATTCGTGCATGACAACCGTCCCTTATGTATACAAAGAACTTGGCCGAGGCCAAGTTCTTTGTATCGCCTCTCGCTTAGGCGGATAATTTTTTTCTGCCTTTCAATCTTCTTCTTTTCAAGACCATGCGGCCGCCTTTAGTTTTCATACGTTCCCGAAAACCGTGGGTACGTTTGCGCCAAAGCACATTCGGTTGATACGTCCGTTTCATGTCTGCACCTCCTTCTAGCATTAGGTGAATCAGTTCATACCATAACAAAGTAATTATATTGAAAAAGTTTGTCGCTGTCAATCAAAAGGCTTGTCATTGTCAAAAAATGCTTTGTTTTTCAATGTATATAAAAAGGTTTTTCAGTAAAATTTTTATTTTCCTTTATTTTCTGCTTGAAGTGTTGTCAGCCTGTGTTATAATTAGTGAAATATCTTTTAAGGGGTGATGAAAAATGCGAGGACGGACTATTTCTCGTTCTGCCTATGTATCCATAGGTCTCATGTTATTTGCATTATTTTTCGGAGCGGGAAACTTGATTTTCCCGGCCTCTCTGGGACAAAATGCCGGTTTGAATTTTCCGGAAGCGATTTTGGGCTTTTTGTTTACCGGCGTCGGTCTGCCCCTGTTGGGCGTCATGGCTATCGGCTACTCCGGCAGTCGTGACCTGCAGGATCTTTCGTCGCGTGTCCATCCCGTCTTCGGTCTTTTATTTACGATTTTATTGTACCTGACGATCGGACCGTTTTTCGCCATCCCCCGTACGGGAACGGTGTCGTATGAAATCGGCATCAAACCGTTTTTGGGTGCCGGCACGGGCAATTTGGAATTGTCGATTTTTCTCGCCGTGTTCTTCGGTCTTTCGTGGTGGTTCTCCATTTCACCGGCCAAACTCGTTTCGCGTATCGGTAAAGTATTGACGCCGCTCTTACTTTTATTCCTCGGCATACTGATCGTGAAATCCCTTCTCTCGCCGATCGGACCGATGCAGGCTCCGACCGCGACATACGCTACTTCCGGTCTGGCATTTGCGCAAGGTTTCCTGGACGGTTACAACACGATGGATGCGTTGGCGTCCTTGGTCTTCGGCATCATCATCGTCAAATCCGTCAAACAGTACGGCGCGGAATTTGAACGTGATATCGCGGCGGCTACGTTTAAATCCGGTTTGATTGCCGCGATCTGCCTGGGCGTTGTCTACGTCTTTATCGGCAACATCGGGGCAACCAGCGTCACCGGCATCGGTATGCAGGAAACGGGCGCGCCGGTTCTCTCGCTTTCGACGCAATTTTACTTTGGCGATCCGGGCGCATTCATTTTAGCCATCATCGTCATCTTGGCGTGTCTGACGACAAGCATCGGTTTGATCACGTCCTGCTCGACGTACTTCAACGAATTGGTACCGGCGCTTTCGTATCGTGTGTGGGTGAGCGTCTTTTCCGTATTTTCCGCGGTCATCGGTATGTTCGGTTTGTCGACGATCATTTCCGCCGCGATTCCGGTACTGATGTTCCTGTATCCGCTGACAATGGTCATGATGGCGCTGACGTTTTTGGCACCGCTTTTTGACAATCGCCAGGCGGGCTACTTTATTACTCAACTCTTTACATTGGTTCCCGCGCTCTATGACGGGTTGCGCACCGCCGGTTTTGAAATGCCGGCTCTTACGAACTGGATGGCAACGAATTTACCGTTATTTGATTACGGTTTGGGCTGGGTATCGTTTGCGGTCGTCGGTTTTATCCTGGCGCTCTGCTATGTGAAATTCGTGAAAAAAACACCGGCAACTGTCTAGCCGCTGAAAAACCGGTCGGAAACTTTCCGACCGGTTTTTGTGTGCGCTATTTTAAAATCGGTGGATATCTGCTAAAATAAAGACACATTTACACGGAGTTGTCCACCAACTTATCCTCATTGTCCACAGTGTTGAACCCTTGTTTTATAATGCTTTTCCTTTTATTTCCACCATTTTCACCAATTTCACGGAGAATGTTATGACCGATATTTTTGATTTTTGGGAAACCGTACTTGCCCGGCTCGGCGAACGGATTTCCCCGGAGATGCTGAACTGGCTCATGTCGCATGTCTTGCCTCTGACATTAACGGAAGACACATTGACGGCACAGGTGAGTAAACCGTTTTTAAAAATTTGGCTGGAACAAAATCTCTTGAGCGATTTGCAGGCGACTGTCAACGAAGTGGCGGCGCGGCCGCTCACATTGCAAATCACCTTGCCCCAAGCGACGGACGTACCGACATCGCCGTTGCCGTCGACAAATTCCACGGAAACTTCTACATTGCCCGAACCTCCGGTGCCGATTTTCACCCGACCGACACCGTCCGTCGAGCAGACCACTTTACCGATCGCTACTTCGACCGCTGCCACACAAGACACACAAGTAGCCGCCGTGTCGGAAAATGAACGTAACTTCGGCAAGCGTTCGATTCCCATCGATCCCTCTTGCACCTTTGACAATTTCATCGTTTCCAATTCCAATACCTTGGCGCGCAGCGCGGCATTCGCCGTCGCGCAACAGCCGGCGCAGTACCAAAACCCGTTGTTCATCTACGGTCCCTCGGGCCTCGGCAAGACGCACTTAATGCACGCCATTTGCAACTATGTCCGCGCCCACACGCCGGAAAAGAAATTTTTATTTCTCACAAGCGAAGATTTTACCAATGATTTTATTTCCGCGCTGACGCAAAAAGGCGTGGAACATAACCGCGCCTTCCGGGAAAAATACCGTTCCGTTGATTATCTGCTCATTGATGACGTGCAATTTTTCGGCAAAAAAGACGGCACGCAGTTGGAATTTTTTCATACGTTCAACGAACTGCTGAACAGCAAGAAACAAATCGTCATGACCTGCGACCGGCTGCCGGAAAATATGGAAAAAGTCGAGCAGCGACTGATCTCACGTTTCCGCATGGGTCTGGTCGTCGAAATTCAACCGCCGGACTTTGAAATCCGCAGCGCCTATTTACAGAAAAAAGCGGCCGCGGCGGACATTTCGATTCCGACCGAAGTCGTATCCTTTCTCGCGGAAAATTTTACCGAAGACTTTCGGGAACTGGGGGGCGTGTTTAATCGCATCGCCACATTACAGTCACTGTCGCCGGAGCCGATTACCGTCGAGTGGGCCCAGCAGCAGCTGGCCGATATCTTGCCCACGGAACGACGCATTATTTTAAATCCGGATGTCATCATCAACGAAGTCGCGAGCTTTTATAAAATTCGTCGCGATAAACTGGTCGGCAAAACACGTCCGAAAAATATCGTTTTCCCGAGGCAAATTGCCATGTTTCTCTGCCGTGAAATGTTGGATTTATCCTTCAAAGAAATCGCGGCGGCGTTCAACAAAAATGATCACACGACCGTCATGCACGCCTATGACAAAATTTATAAAGAACTGCAGACCAATATTAAACTGCAGGAAGAGATGCAACAGATCCGGCAATTTCTGACCGGCGGATAACCAGCGGATGAAGGGCGAAGAGGATGTGGATAACCATTGATGTTATCCACTTAACGGATACACATGAGGGATAAGGAGCGAAATTTGAGCTTTTATCCACGACTTTATTCACATGGATGCGAATAAGATTTATAAGGTCTGTCCATCTTATCCACTTTTCCACCGCGTCTACTACTACTGCTATTATTTAACTGCAAACAATCAAAACATCGCCATCGTAAGGAGGCCATCATGCAATTATCGTTACCCACACAAGCTTTACAAACGGCATTGGATCAAGTAAGCCGTGCCGCTGCACCGAAAGTCGGTAACAATGCGTACGCGGGAATTTTATTGAGCGCTGCCGACAATATCTTGGAAATACAAGCGACGGATTACCAGGTCAGTGTGCGGGTCCGCACGCCGGCGACAGTCACCGAACCCGGTGAAACGGTCGTACTGGCCGCGTACTTACCGGAATTGATTAAAAAATTGCCGGCGGGTACGGTGGAAATACAAAGTCAAACCGGCGCATCCACATTATTGATTCGCGCGGGACGCAGTGAAAATGAAATGGTAACCGGCGTTGCCGGTGAATTTCCCCATTTGGATGAATTGGATCATCCGCAACAATTCACGTTGCCGAGCGATCAGCTGCGCGATATGTACAGTCTGACGCAATTCGCTGTGGCGGGTGACAATCAACGTCCGATTTTTAGTGGTATTTTGCTGGAGGCGGGGGAGAGAACGGCGCGCATGGTCGCCACCGATACGCACCGTTTGGCATTGCGGGAAGTGGCGCTGGCGGATGCGTTGGCGCAGCCGGTACGGCTGGTGATCCCGGAACGCGTGCTCGCTGATGTGGTGCGTTTGTTACCGACAAATGAACCGGTCGATGTGACGATTTCCTGGCACCGTGATTATGTCGCATTCGAATTTGCGGGCGTATACTTTATGTCTAATTTGATTGCGGGCGAATTCCCGGATTATGAACGCGTATTCCCGGCACGTTTTGATGCGAAGGCGGTTATCGATCGGCGTGAATTTACCGCGGCGTTGGAACGCGCGGCATTAATTTCGCGCAATATGGCGTATAAAACCGTCACTTTAAAATGGGGCGACGACAGTGTGGAAATCAGCGCGACGAGCGCCGAAGTAGGGAGCACGGAAGAAACCGTACCGGTAAATTATGAGGGAGAAGCATTGGAAATCGTGTTCAACTGTTTCTACCTGCTCGACATTTTAAAACGTTCGACAGGCGATAAAATTACGCTGCATATTCTGCAAAACGGACCGATGCTTGTGGAACAGGAAAACGATCCGGATTACCGGTATGTAGTCACGCCGATGCGAGGACATTAAGATGCGTGAAATTACGATTCATACTTCTTTTAT
>OKOR01000338.1_pt1 | contig 11698 bp, 9 predicted proteins | sample 1614771 | NCBI WGS metagenome assembly OKOR01 (sample SAMN04436970, study PRJEB24849) | human gut metagenome | biome: human gut; feature: NICU; material: stool | host: Homo sapiens | place: USA: Saint Louis, MO | collected 2010-03-22
GAGAACCGCCTCAAATGATAAATTTATTCTTCAACACCAGTTGACGTAGAGCCACTTATTCTTCAACACCAGTTGACGTAGACAGACTTTATTCATTTTGCGTCTATGGCATTTTGAATCACATTATGCACGCGCGTAATTTCCGAATCAGACATGACTTCATAATCCTGACCATCAATATTCTGACCTGTCCCGTGCAACTGATCACTCTTAATCGTGTTGCCAGCATCGCGGTATTCAGTTGCCAAGTTCTTAACTGATCCCAGAGACACATCAGTTCGAACGTTCTTACCGACTGCGTCTAAGAACTTTTGGCTTAAAACGGTTGTTGGGTTCGATTTAAGTTTGCCAATAACGGCGGTAAGGATTTGCTGTTGACGCATCTGACGGCCATAGTCACCTTGCGGATCATCATAACGCATCCGAGAAAACTTCAGTGCATCACTACCTGAGAGGTCATAGGATTGACCTTTGACGAATGACTTGCCTTCGTAGTCGAAGCTAAGCGGAGATGTCACTGTGACGCCTCCAACGGCATCAACGAGCTGCTCAAGGCCTTTCATGTTAACGAGCAGATAACCATCCAACTTAATGTTCAAAAGCTTCTCGACAGCTGACATAGCTGTATCTGAAGAGCCATAAGAATATGCTGCATTAATCTTGATAGTAACATCGTCAAAGTCAACTTTAGTGTCACGAGGTACGGAGACCATCGTCGTTGTTTTTGATTTAGGATTGACTACAACAACAATCATAGTATCTGTACGGCCCTTATATGATCTTCCGAGCTCCCCAGTATCTGTACCGAGTAACAAGTAAGCAACGGACTTTTTGCTAGCAGTCTTATCGTCTGACGATTTATTCGTCTTCTTATTATAAGAATAAATCTGGGACGTGGAATTATGTACCATGTAATACACGAAACCGCCAAACCCAAGAGCGGCAACGAGTAGCACGAGTAAAACGCGTACTAGGATCTTTTTCATTTCTAAACCTCATTTCCTCCATAGTGTCCGAATATTCCAATATTATACCGCAAAGTTGGGAATCTCGCGCGGCTGAGGGGGCTTTATTGCAAATCGTTAACAAACTGTTACAAAAAACGATTTGACCTTGTCAGCGCTTCATTAGATACTAGTACATATTGGAAGGTGAACTGAAAGATGATTGATGTACACTGTCATATGCTACCGGGCATTGACGATGGGTCGAAAGACTTGATGACTTCATTAGATTTAGCACAAGCAGCGGTTGCGGACGGGATCACGCATGCGTTGATGACGCCGCACCACATGAATGGACGGTATACGAATCACGCTGCGGATGTGATTCGTATGACAGACGAGTTTCAAGGAGAGTTGGATCGCAACAACATTCCGTTGACGATTTATCCATGCCAAGAGGTTCGGATTAATGGCCAGTTGTTGGATGCGATTGATCATGGGGATATTTTGACTTGCGACGCGTCGGGGCATTATGTGTTGATCGAATTTCCGTCTGATGATGTGCCGCTGTATACCCAGAACATGTTGTTTGAGGTGATGCAGCGTGGGATGATTCCTGTGATTGTCCATCCTGAGCGCAATACTCGTTTGATGAAGCATCCGGGGTTGCTTTACCAGATGATTGAACGCGGTGCGTTTGCGCAAGTGACGGCCAGCAGTTATGTTGGCACGTTTGGCAAAAAGGTGCAGCAATTTTCTGAAGACATCATTGATGCAGGGTTGGCACATGTTTTTGCGTCCGACGCCCATCATTTGCCGGGCCGGAGCTACGAAATGAGTGATGCCTTCAAGCGGTTAACTCGCAAGCGTGGTGAGAAGAAAGCACACATTTTTGAAGAGAATGCCCGAGCACTTGTTAACGGGGATCCGTTGGTGCGCTTTAATGAGCATAAAGTTGAAAAGCGGCTTTTGTCACGCTATTAGACAGCCTTGCTGTTTGCCTGTGAAAATAGTTTTGAAAAATTTTAGCACTCTCGTTGCATGAGTGCTAAAATCATGCTATACTACTTTATGTAAACAAGGAAAAGGCGCAACGGCAAACGTGCCAACAAGTGAATAAGTTCGACACAAAAGTACTGCCAGTGCGCCTGGGAGTACTTTTTGCTATGGAGCAGAGCGTGAGCGGGAGCGTTTAGTAACCGGAGTGTAAGCGGCCTTGAAGCTAACTGACTGGGTTTTGGTCAGTTAGGTTCAAGGTCCTTACACGGAGGTTGCTGCGACCCGCGAGCGCGTTTTGTAAAGCTGCATAGTACGCCTCCGTACCACGCCTTTTCCGAGCACTTTCCCAACAAGGAGGAATGAAGTTATGGCAAACTTTAACGATCCGTTTTTCAATCATGATATGGATGATGTTTTTAATCAAATGTTACAAGGTATGGGCAAAGGTGAATCTGCTCGTTATGTGGTAAATGGTCACGAAATGACGCCAGATGAATTCGCACAGTATCGGGCAACTGGGCAGTTGCCGAAGCAAGGTGACGAAATTCCAGTTGAAACGACTGGTGAACAAGCGGTTAAAAAAGGTGGCATTCTTGAAAAGCTTGGGCGTAATTTAACGCAGGAAGCTAAAGATGGTTTGCTTGATCCTGTGATCGGTCGTGAGCATGAAATTCAAGAAACAGCAGAAATTTTGAGTCGTCGGACGAAGAATAACCCGATTTTGGTCGGGGATGCCGGTGTCGGCAAGACGGCGGTTGTTGAAGGTTTGGCGCAGGCGATTGTCAAAGGCAATGTACCCGAGTCAATCAAGGACAAGCAGATTTGGTCAATTGATTTGTCGAACCTTGAAGCTGGCACGCAGTATCGTGGCAGTTTTGAAGAGAAGATTCAGAATCTGATCAAAGAAGTCAAAGCGGCAGGCAACGTGATTCTGTTCTTTGATGAAATCCATCAAATTCTTGGTGCCGGTGCGACTGGCGGCGAAGAGTCTGGCGGCAAAGGGTTGGCCGATATCATTAAGCCGGCGCTATCTCGCGGTGAGATTACCGTGATTGGCGCAACGACGCAAGATGAGTATCGCAACACGATCATGAAGGACAGCGCGTTGGCACGGCGGTTCAACGATGTCACCATTAATGAACCGACTGCGGCTGATACCGTTAAGATTTTGGAAGGCATCAAGAAGCTTTATGAACAGCATCATCACGTTCAATTGCCAGAAAATGTTTTGAAGGCTGCGGTTGATTACAGTATCCAATATATACCACAGCGGTCATTGCCGGATAAAGCCATTGATTTGATTGACATGACGGCGGCGCATTTGGCAAGCAAGCATCCAATTGTTGATAAGGTTGAACTCGAGAAACAGATTAAGGATCTGAACACACAAAAGGATGCTGCAGCCAAGGCGGAGGACTTCGAAAAAGCCGCTAACCTTAAGAAGACGATTGCCGACAAGCAACATCAGCTTGATGGTACGAAAGACGAGAAGCCTGTCGTTGCAACGCCTAATGATGTAGCGGCTGCGGTTGAACGCTTGACTGGTGTGCCAGTTTCCAAACTTGGCGCTTCCGATATTGAACGTCTGAAGGGTATTGGTAAGCGTCTGAAGGGCAAGGTCATTGGTCAGGATGAAGCCGTTGAGATGGTCGCTCGCGCCATTCGCCGCAATCGAGCCGGTTTTGATGAAGGCAATCGGCCAATTGGCAGTTTCCTATTTGTCGGGCTTACCGGTGTCGGCAAGACTGAATTGGCCAAGCAATTAGCGTTAGATCTTTTTGGCAGCAAGGATGCGATCATTCGCTTGGATATGTCTGAATACAGTGATCGCACGGCAGTTTCCAAGTTGATCGGTACCAGTGCCGGGTATGTTGGCTATAACGACAACAACAACACCTTGACCGAACAAGTACGTCGCAATCCATATTCGATTGTTTTACTTGATGAAATCGAAAAGGCGGATCCGCAAGTTTTGACTCTGTTACTTCAGGTGCTGGACGATGGTCGGTTGACGGATGGCCAAGGTAACGTGGTTGACTTTAAGAACACAGTGATCATCGCGACTTCCAATGCTGGCTTTGGCAACGAGACGCTGACTGGCAAGAAGGAGCAAGACGAGGATCTGATGAAGCGGTTGGCACCTTACTTCCGTCCTGAATTCCTGAACCGGTTTAACGGGATCGTTGAGTTTAGTCATCTGACCAAGAAAGATTTAGGTAAGATTGTTGACTTGATGCTTGATGACGTTAACGCCACCTTGACCAAGAAGGGGATTACGTTAACTGTCACCGCAGCAGCTAAAGATTGGTTGATTGAACAAGGTTATGATGAAGCAATGGGAGCACGGCCATTACGGCGTGTGATCGAACGCAACATTCGTGATAAGGTGACTGACTTCTATTTGGATCATTTAAAGGCTAAGAAGTTGCAAGCTGATCTGGTTGATGATGCCATTGTGATTACCGACAAGCAACCGACAGCTGGTAAATCAAAGAAAGTAGCCGATGGTGCGAAGTAATGTTCGCGTCTACCGTCAAGTGCACATGCACTTGGCGGTTTTTTTTGGTCTACAATAAGTCGTATAATAAAATTTAAAATAAATTGTGCACAGCTTTTCTTGTGAATTTTGGCAGTCGATGATTTTGAATCAATTCGAAATGCCATGAGCCTCTAAGGAATTTGCTGTTTTCCTGTCATCGATTTTATTTAATTGTTAGTATTTGAAATTAAATTTTTGAAAAAATGTTATTAAAAGCGATATAAGCTTGTGCTAAGTTTGTTGTGTACTAACCGCTGATGCAAAAATAATGTATCAAGGACTGTACTAGTAATTCACAAGAAATCATGACGATTTTTATGTTCGTGCAATTGTTATTTATGGGCTTTACTACTTTTATTCAGGAGGGACTTCTCATTTTGAAAGATGATTTAGATGGCTTTTCAATGATTAGCTGTCACTGATGGCTATGAGCGAAATTATGAGTACCATTATTGTGAAAATCATCTGACTATGGTAAGTTATTATAAAGAGAATAAAAACGTGTCGTGAGTAAATCTTTTTGACTTGTGAATGTGATTGGCATCTAATGCGTGGGTGGTATTGGCAAAGAAACAATAATAAATAATTGTTGTTTCGTTGAGAGGTGATTGGATGATCAAGTTGTATACATCGGGCTCGTCAAAATCGAGTCGTGAAGCTAGAGCTTGGCTTGAAGCAAATGGATTACCGTTTCAAGAGATTTCGCTTTCAAAGCAAGGTATTAGCAAGCCGCAGATTTTGGAATTGCTCGCTCGTTCGGAAGATGGCATTGATAGTTTAGTTTCCCGTCGTTCAAAGGCGTTTCAGGCCCTTGATATTGACTTTGATGCGTTGTCGTTGAAGGAAGCGGTCGCCCTTTTGTCCGAGCATCCAGCGATTTTGCGCCGGCCGATCATTGTGGACGATCGTCGTCTGTTATTTGGGTTCAATCAGGACTCGGTGCGGGTATTTTTACCACGCGAAGTTCGGCGCCAGAAGTTGTGGGCGGCGTTGCTCAGTACCTCAAGTGTTTAAAAACGCGCACAGTTAAGTTAGTTTTGCTAGTTGTTTCAATGAAAGCCGTCTATGGTTAGACGGTTTTTTGTGCTTTTGATGCGATTGGTCATTAACGTATGGTGGCCCCAGCGTCATGGGTGAGGAGACCTTGGTGCGTATGCTTTGGGTGTTACCGAGTTGGTTTTGATGAGCAATTGACAATCGCAGGATGACGGTGAACCGAGAACTGGTCGCTGTTTACTGTTGGACATCCATCATTGACTATTAGCTAGGGATCATTTGGGCTTTTTTTGTATGAATGTTAGGACATGATAGTGACGACAGAGCTGAATCAGAGGTCATTTTTCAAGCGGAAATGGTGAAATTAGCTGAAACCGTATACAATCTAGAGGATTATGCTATGATATTGCCATGAGCCAAAATTGGTATATGTGAAAGGAAGCTGTTTCATGGACTTGTACAGTGAACTGACGGCGAAGTATCAAACGGTGCCAGCGATTGCGACTGAAATCATTAATCTGGAAGCCATTTTGAATTTGCCTAAGCCGACGGAAGCGTTTATGAGCGATATCCACGGGGAGTATAACGCCTTTCAGCATGTTTTGCGGAACGGCAGCGGGAATGTGAAAAGCAAAATTCGTTCCTGTTTTCGCGATGAAATGACGGAGGCGACCCTGCAGCGCTTCGCTTTTTTGGTGTACTATCCGTCTGAGCGAATGGCGGCGATTCATCGGGAGATGGCGGGGGATGACTTGCAACAGTGGTATTTGACGACTTTTCGGCGGTTGATTCGCTTGCTGGCGTTCACCGCGACCAAATACACGCGTTCTAAAGTTCGCAAGGCGATGGCACCGGAGTTTGTCTACATCACCGAAGAGTTGCTGTACAATGATGCCGATACGCCTGACAAGCTGGCTTATTATTGGCAAATTATTCGTAATTTAATCGTTCTTGAACAGGCCGATCAGTGGATTGCGGCAACGTGTCAAACGATTCAACGTTTAACGGTAGATCACTTTCACGTTGTAGGCGATATCTATGATCGAGGACCGGCGCCGGATCAGGTGGTTGAAAGCTTGATTAGACGTGATCGGCGTCATTCAGTGGATATTCAATGGGGCAACCATGATATTCTTTGGATCGGCGGCGCCGCGGGCTCGGCTTTGTGCATTGCCAATTTGGTGCGGATTTCCGCGCGGTATAACAATTTAAGTATTCTCGAAGATGTTTATGGGATTAATTTGCGGCATTTGGCCCGGTTAGCGGAACAATACTATCAAGATAATCCCGCCTTTTCACCAAAAATGGAGCGATCAGATCGACCAATTACTGAGGCGGAGCAACTTCAAATTACCCAGATTCATCAGGCGATTGCGATGATTCAATTTAAGCTGGAAGGACCAGTGATTAAACGTCGGCCTGAATTTGACATGGATCATCGGCTAGTGCTGGAGAAACTGGCGCCTGATTTCTCAACCATCAAGTTGAATGGTGATACTTATACGATTGAAAACGGCTGTTTTGCGACGGTTGATTTGGCTGATCCTTACAAGTTGTTGCCAGAGGAGCAAGAGGTCATTGACTCGCTGGTTGAGTCCTTTACGCACTCCGAAAAGTTGCATCGCCACATGGATTTTCTACTTGATCACGGCAGCATGTATTTGCGGTACAACCGGAATTTGTTGCTGCACGGGTGTGTGCCGGTGGACGAGGATGGCAATTTTATTGGCTTGACCATTAAAGGAACGACTTATACTGGCCGTCAACTATTTGACATGCTGGAAGCAAATCTTCGGTTGGCATACAGTCAACCAACGGAGAATGCGGACTTAGCAACCGATCTGATGTGGTATCTCTGGACCGGTCCAAATTCACCGCTTTTTGGCAAGCACGACATGACGACCTTTGAACGCTATTTCATTAGCGATCCGAAAGCCCATGTTGAAGGTCGTAATCCGTATTATCACCTGCGTAAGGACCCGGAATTTATCAAAAAGATCTTGGCGGAATTTGTCCTCGATCCTGAAGTCGGCCATGTCATTAATGGCCATACGCCAGTCAAAAAGGGCACCGACCCCATTATGGCAAACAACAAAATGATCGTCATCGACGGCGGCTTTTCTAAACCGTATCAAAAAACCACCGGGATCGGCGGTTACACGCTTTTGGATAATTCCTATGGTATGCAACTAGTGACGCACCAACCATTCACCACAAAAGCCGACGCCATCGCCAACCTCACCGATATCATTTCAACCCGCCGCGTCGTCGAAACCGAAGCCCGCCGCCGAACGGTAGCAGAAACTGACATTGGCACTGAGCTACAGGATGAGGTTGAGGTGTTGAAGCGGCGATGGGCTCAGCACTGAAATTGGTCTTGGTGGCGTGGCTTTCTCCGCCCAGACCAAGGCCGAGCTTCAAGACCGTGGGGGCTTTGCGAGCTTGAAGTCGTGCCCAGTGCGCTAGCTTCGCGGTCGCCACCCCGAATCGCCGCGTAGCCAGCCCGGGCTTTCGGAAATTTCCTAACAGAAATAGAACATAAAAAACCAAACCACACGCCAAATAACGCCTGTTTGTCACACCACCAATTTTCCAGTATAGTTATTAGTACGATAAGAGTCGGTTTAAACATGATTAACAGAAAGGGTGGCTTGATGCAGAAAACGATGCGTCATCCGATATTCAAATGGTTTTGGATCGTGGCAGCGCTGGAGCTGATCGCAATCAGTATTAACATGTTCTATGCACCTCACGCTGTCGCAGCTGGCGGCGCAACCGGAATTGCCATTTTGGTTCAAGAAGTTGCCGGCATTCAAGTCGGTATCACCACCATGGGCGTCAACTTGCTTATGCTGCTTTTAGCTTGGTTCTTCTTGGATCGCAGCACCTTAAAACGCATTTTATTCGGCAGCTTCATGTTGCCATTGCTGCTATGGCTGACGCCAGAAATCAACCTGGTCACAGATCGGTTGCTGGCGATCATCGTCGGCAGTGTTGTGTTTGCCTTTGGTGTTGGGTTCCTGTACCAAATGGATGCCTCAAGCGGTGGGACCACGGTTCCGCCGCTCATTTTCAAAAAATACTTTGGCTTGAAACCATCAGTCATGCTACTAGCCACTGATGTGATCGTGTCACTTTTTAACATCCCCGTATCCGGCGTCGAGGCCTTCATCTTGGCCGTGTTCGCTTTGGCGATTACCGGACTGGTCATGAATTATGTCGAAACCGGTTTTGACCGGAAAAAGGCAGTTTACATCATGAGTCCGCAATTGGCGACGATTAAACAGCAAGTCCGCGACGAAACGCCGCACGGCTTAACGGTGCAGCGCGTCGTTGGCGGTTTCTCGGATGAGTCTAAGGAGATGTTGATGGTCGTGGTCGAACAAGCCAACTTCCGCCATCTGATTGACTTAGTCCACGCAATTGATCCCAATGCTTTCATCTTGACCATGGCAGCAACTGAGGTTCATGGCGGCAGTATTTAAGCTTCATCATGGTATTAAACTGCGACAGCGTTCCCGAAAAAATTCGGACGTTGTCGCAGTTTTTTTTGATAAGCGTGAGTCGCTTGGTTAGAAATCAGACGGTTAAATCTCAAAAGTCGGTTTGAATGCTAACGGTTTTAACCAACTTTTGAAAAGAATGTTTAGCAAATATGGCGTTAAACACTGATAAATGCATGAAATAAGGATTATTTAACTTAAAAATAACGTTAAGTACTTACAATCGGTAAGCATATATGTTTACCTACAAAACTAATGCGCCATAATAAAAAGCATGAGATGGCCATCTCGAAAAGAATATGTGGTAAGTCATTTTGCCGATATGGACTGGGGGAGTCTATATGTTACGCAGAAGTCTCATCACTTTCGCTCTTGTCGTGAGTGGGCTGCTTATCACCACTGCAGCAGGCACCACCATTCAGCGTCAAGACTTGGCCGGATCGCGCACAAGCACGAGGGAGAAAGTTAATACTGTAAGTAGTTCTAACGATTTGCTCGATGCCACTGCTGCCAAGGCACCTGCATCACAGGCTGCAGCACATCCGCAATGGAGCGTTCGCACTGTTTCAGTGACTAAACCAACGTCTGCTGCATCATCATCACAGACGGCGGCAAGTACATCCGTTGCTTCAAGCGCACCGGCTAGTCAACAAGCTGTTGCTACTTCTGATTCATCTGATTCAAATACAGGGGCTTCGACTTCTACTGCCGAAGTGACTGTATCGGCAGCACCGTCTGCAGCACAAACCGCGACTGCTGCCCAACCGGCGCAACAACCGGCGCAACAACAACCGGCGCAACAACCGGCAACTCAACCTGCTCAACAACCAGCACAACCGCAAGCACCTGCTTACGCGAGCCGCGTCCTAATGTTTGCAGGTGTGACAGTGCCTTCATTGGAAATGAAAGTATGACTGCAGCACCGGGCACTGGAGCTGCAACGTGGGGCGGTCAAGCAAATTATAGTAACAATAGTGGTCAAAACACGCATTTTATTGGCCACAATCCTGGTTCTTTTGCCGCGATGCTATCACTTGGCATTGGTTCGCCGATCACAGTGACCGACGCTGCTGGTAACCCGCGCACGTACCATGTTTATCAATTGGCGACAGTGAATCCAAATGCCGTCACTGCCAGTGGACAAGATTTATGGAACGCAATCACGGGTACTGGCGGCGGTCAGCGCATTACCTTACAAACTTGCGTAGGTAACTACTGGCGCTTGATTGCCTTTGCACGTTAAGGCTGTTGAGTGATCATCATTGTTTTTTGGCTTTCAATTTCAGGTTGTCAGGTTCCAGGCTTTTTCGTAAAGTTGCTTAGTAAGTTTTGAATTGATTGACTGTTATATTGTTGAATTAGGCAAAATGACTTTCCTCACAAAAAAGCAGCCGCCGGTAAAACGGGCAGCTGCTTTTTTTGTGGAAGCGTGAGCGGGCGTACGCGATTGCAGATGCGTTATAGCGCGTGCAAGAACTCACAGTTTCCGAGTGATAAATGATTTTTAAATTAATTAAACGGGACGTCAACGACCCAGCCTTCAGGTGCCGGCACATCGCCAAACTGGATACCCGTCAGTTCATCATACAGTTTCTGTGTATATGGACCGACTTTGGTTTCCGAATAAAAGACATGTTCGTGGTCTTCGTAGGTGATGCTGGCAATCGGGGTGATGACCGCCGCAGTGCCACAGGCCCCGGCTTCACCGAATTGATCCAAATCGGTAATCGCAATCTTCGTTTCTTCAGTGGTCATGCCAAACCGATCATGCGCCAGTGCCAAAATCGAGTACTTGGTGATACTTGGCAGGATGGATGGTGACTTCGGTGTTTTCAAAGTTTTACCATCTTGGCTAATGCCGAAGAAGTTAGCTGACCCAACTTCTTCAATATATTTATGTTCAATTGGGTCCAGATAGATCGCATCGCCATAACCGTGCTCGTGGGCGAATTTGCCGGATTGCAGGGATGCGGCGTAGTTCCCGCCGACTTTCGATTGGCCAGTGCCGTAATGCGCCGCTCGGTCGAATTGATCGGCAACGATGAACTTGGTTGGCACCATGCCGCCTTTGAAGTAGGGGCCGACTGGCATGGCGAAGACATCGAAAATGTATTCCTTAGCCGGAGCAACCCCGATATTGGGGCCGACACCAATCAAAATCGGGCGTAAGTATAAGGTAGCACCAGTGCCATATGGCGGTACGTATTCATGATTAGCGGCAACTACTTGCTTGACCGCATCAATAAAGCGATCTTCAGGAAATGGCGGCATCAGTAGTTTGTCAGCAGAATTGTGCAGTCGATGGGCATTTTGGTCAGGCCGGAAAAGTTGGATTTTTCCTGATTTGGTCCGGTAAGCCTTCATACCTTCAAAAGCGCCTTGACCATAATGCAAAATCGGGGAGCCTTCATTCATCGTCAGGTTGGGATCGGTGGACAGCTTACCTTCATCCCATGCCCCGTCTTTCCAGTGGGCAACATAACGGTATGGCAGTTGCATATAATCGAAGCCTAGATTGTTCCAATCAATATTGACACTCATGGCAGTACCTCCAGTATTTGTGTGCGTCTGACTGAAAACAGCCGGCTGAGGTTGATTTCAGAGTAACGTTGCGTGAACATTGCGGTTTCATTAAATAATATACCTATCATGTTAGAGTATTCTCACAAAGAACTCAACAGAAAAGATTGTAATCGCTGTTAATATTAACAGTAAGC
>OKOR01000351.1_pt1 | contig 11354 bp, 9 predicted proteins | sample 1614771 | NCBI WGS metagenome assembly OKOR01 (sample SAMN04436970, study PRJEB24849) | human gut metagenome | biome: human gut; feature: NICU; material: stool | host: Homo sapiens | place: USA: Saint Louis, MO | collected 2010-03-22
GATAGAGAAGCGGTGAAATTCCGTCCAAAATTTTCTGCTCGCTGTAGTATTCCGACTTCATGAACTGCAGCAGCCAGACTTTCAGACCGGCGCCGACGGCGCGAATCGCAAGCCCGATCGCGGCGGTGGTTTTGCCTTTACCGTCTCCCGTATAGACCTGGATATAGCCTCGTTTCATCGACGTCACCTCATCTCGACATGATCAAAATATAACGGTTCTTCATGGCGATACGCGTCCGCCATGGCGATGGCCGCCCGTTGCAGATCGTGCACCAGTGATGCCGGTGCCAGCACTTTCACGGCCGGACCGAATTGCAACGACCAGTGGAAGAGCGCGGTAGCGTTCACGGTGACTCCGACGACCACGGTTTTGTCCGTAACTTCGCTGATCGTGCAGGAGGTTCCGAAATCGTCCATGACGGCGTCCAAGATCTCGCGATCACATCGGAATAAACACGGTACCGCCGGTCCGGCAAACATGTTGACATGCTCCGCCAGATGCTTCGGTAAATGCAATTCGTCATCGCCCGACTGCGTCACTTCGCGCAGCGGACGAAGCTCACGGTTTTTTTCGATTCGCACATCCTGCATCCGATCGACGCGGTAATGCGAAATATCATCATGCCCTTCGGTATTACCGATCAGGTAGAAACGACCGTTCGTCGCAACCACCGCGTACGGGCTCACCCGGTAGCGATGCGGACGCTTGCGATGCCGGCGAACGCGCGGCCGCTGCTGCTTATCCGGACCGTATTGCAGGTAATGGAACACGACCGGTTGCTGCGTTTCAATCGCTTCATTCAAGACGTCCAACGAATACAGCATCTGCGCGTTGGCGGGACTTTCCTGCTGCCAGTTGAGCCAGCTCTCATTCGGAATGTTGTGAACTCCCAACGTGGGATTCGTATAATACCGACTTTGCAACCGCAACAGTTTTTGGATCATGTCCTCGACCTGCCGGGCCGGTAAATGCGAAAACAACAGGCCGTCAATGAGCGTGGTCAGTTCCACCGGCGCGAATTCATGCTCGTAATACCACGAACCGTAGACATTTTCCACTTTTTCGCGGCTCGCGCTCTTGCGCTGCCACGGTTTGTAACCGAGCGGATAGCCCGCTTCCAAGAGATTGACCAGGTTGCGTTTGACGGCTTTACGATCTAAGACCATTCCATAGTCTTCTTGCAGGTGCGTCAGAATCTGCTGCTGCGACAGCGGATGTTCGGGATCGGAAAAGCGGCGCAGTATCGTCAAGATGTACAATACACTCAGCTTCTTCGCCGGAATCTCGGACGGCGACGTCATCACGCGCAACTCCCGTTCAGTTGCTTTCGTTCCCTTTTGCATGGGCACACCTCCTTGCCGCAATGCTATCTGTAATTTCAGTATAGCACGATTTAACGCCATAAAACAGTCATAAAAGAGCATTTATGAACTTTTTAGCGGCGACGAAGTCCGTTTTGCCGACGGATTTATGTTACGTCGCCAGCCGCTGTTTTTTCCTATTTACAAGACATTTCCGCGGCGCTATAATGTGGAAGTAAAACGAAATGCCGAATTTTCTGACGGAAAACGGGGGAACCAAATCTTGGGGTGAATCGAAAGAGGAAGACAACCTTATGCTTCTAACCCGACAGCTAACCTCGTAGGCAAAAGGTAAGGTCCCATGGGACCGGGAGGTCTATTTTTCATGCGCAAATTTACATTTTCTTCATTTTCTCAATTGCTTTTAGGGCGCCCGCTCAAGAGTACGGAACTCAGTCACGAACGGCTGCCGAAGTGGAAAGCGTTGCCGATCTTTTCGTCTGACGCGCTTTCCTCCATCGGTTACGGTCCGGAACAAATCGCGCTGGTTTTGGTATTGCCGGGGCTGATTTTATACAACTACTTTCCGTGGATTATCGCGGCGATCGTGGCGTTGCTTTTCATCATTACGATTTCCTACGCGCAGGTCATCAAGGTGCATCCTCAAGGCGGCGGTGCCTATTCGATCGCCAAAGAGTATCTCGGTGAATACCCGGCGCTGCTCGCGGCGGCGAGTCTATGCGCGGACTACGTGTTGACGGTCGCGGTATCGGTATCATCCGGCACGGCGGCGCTGATTTCCGCGTGGCCGGCGCTCATACCGTACCAAATCGGCATTGATCTTTTCGCGGTGTTTGCGATATTGATGCTGATTAATTTACGCGGTTTGCGCGAAGCGTCCAACGCCTTTGTCTGGCCGACCTATGCTTTTTTGGTCACGGCGTTGATGCTCGCCGGATCGGGGATCTACCAAATTTTTGTGCTCGGTCGACCGCCGGTCATTTTGCCGCAAGCGACGACCACACTCACGCCGGGCACCCTTTGCTTTTTACTGTTGTTGGCTTTCGCCAACGGCTGTTCTTCCATGACCGGCGTGGAAGCGATCGCAAACGGCGCGGGCGCGTTTCGGGAACCGGTAGCGAAGAACGCGAAAAAAACGATTGCCGTAATGGCGATTATCCTGTCGACGCTGCTGATCTCCACGGGTTTTCTCATCGTGCATTTCGGCTTGCTGCCGAGCGCGGACCGCACCTTGCTCTCCCTCTTGGCGGAAACCGTGTGGGGACGCGGAACCGGTTATTTCATCTTCCAGCTGCTGACCATGGTGATTCTATATTTAGCCGCCAACACCGCGTACAACGGTTTGCCGCCGCTGATGTCCATTTTGGCGCAGGACGGTTACCTGCCGCGCTACCTCGCGCATCGCGGCGCGCGTCTTTCCTTTGCCAACGGCATCATTTTACTGTCGCTTTGCGCCGGCGGATTGATCATCGCGTTCCACGGCAGTGTGGAGCATTTGATTTCGCTGTACGCAGTGGGCGTATTTCTTTCCTTCACATTGGCCCAGGCGGGTCTTTGCGTGCATTGGCTCCGCCAACAGCCGCGCCCGTACGGACGACTCTTGCTGAACGGCTTCGGCGCGCTGGTCACGGCGGCCGTCGTGGGCATCATTTTAGTCACCAAATTCATTCACGGCGCCTGGATCATTTTAATCTTCCTGCCGATTTTAATGCGCATATTTAAGGCGATTCACACGCACTACGAAAAGGTACGGGAAGCGTTGACACTTTCCTCGGAAGAGCTGACGAATATTCTGTCGCAACCGGTCAACGAGCACCACGTGTTGTTGCCGGTCGCAAGTCCCACGCGCGCCGTCGCGCGCGCCTTGCGTTACGCGCGCGACATTACCGACGATGCGCACATTCACGCGCTCCATATCGCCATTGACGCGGAGGCCGGCGAACGTGTCCGCCAAAAATGGCACCGACTTTTGCCTGCGATTTCAATTGAGGTAATACCGTCGCCGTATCGGGATTTCTCCGAGCCTTTGTTGGATTACATCAAAGCATTTCGCGACCGCCACCCCGACGCGTCGATTGCGGTATTAATTCCGGAATTTGAGGTCGGCTCGGGCTGGGAGCGTCTGTTGCATAACCAACAAGGTTTGCAGCTGCGCTGGCAGCTTTTAAATCGATTTGACGTGATCGTGACAACCGTCCCGCTGCTATTGACGGATCCTCATGAGAAAAAAGAGTAAACAAAAAGAACGGACATTCCTGTCCGTTCTTTTTATTTTCTTTGCTTACGCGGCGACCAGTACGCTCAGACCGTAATGCACCAAAATGCTCGCGAGGACGATGAGCACTAAATTCGCGCGGTAAAACGCGAGCCCGATCGCAACCAGCAACGACACCGTCGTGGCGAGCAATGGCGTCTCCTCCATGCTGACAAATACGCCGGGCACGATCAACGCGCCCAACACGGCGAAAGGGATCAGAGCAAGCGCAAAGGAAAGTTTCGGCGGCACTTTATCCGCTCGCCAAAAGAACGGCGGCGCAATGCGCGGCACCAAAGTAACGAACCACATGCCGATCAGCAAAAGAATATAAAAGGCATCGCTTTGATTTACCATTGTAATCGCTTCTTTGCCGCCGTGACCAATGCGACCGCGCTGACTGTCGCGATGAAAATCGTCAAACCGTGGCCGATGCCGAGCAATGTCGCCAACGCGTACAACAGCAAATTCATCGTGACCGCGATCAGCGTCACCAAACGCGCCTGCGGCTGTTCCCGCAACGCCGGCACCAGCAGGCCGAGAAACATCGCGTATAAACCGATGCCCATGGAACTTGCGAGCGCGGGCGGCAATAAATCGGTCAGTCCGATGCCGAACGCCGTGCCGACTACCCAGGAGAGATAACCCGACAGACCGATCCCGATGACATACGCCGGCGGCAAGGCCTGATGTTTTTCCAAGAGCGCGACGGAAAATAATTCATCGGTCGTCAACGAACCGACCGCCAAACGCTCCGACTTCGTCGCCCCGCTTCCAAATTATGCGCGAGCCCCGCCGCCAAAAGCAGGTTGCGGGAATTCACCAGCAGCGTGGTTAAAATAATTTCCCACACGCCCGTGCCGGTAATCATCAAGTTCGCCGCCATAAACTGCGCGGAACCGGCGTAGACGACCGCGGATGACGCCAGCACGAACCACGCGGGCATGCCGTACACGGAGGATAAGACACCGTACGCGATCGCGATCGGCATATAGCCGATGGCAATCGGCACTCCTTTCGCCAAACCGCGGCGAAAATGCTTATTCATCGGCGTCTCCTCCTTGTTATAATAATTAGCCTACGGTAACAGATACCGCCGCGCGAAGCAAGATTTTTATCGTTTTATGCCGTTTTGTAGCGATAGCAATGCGGCAAAATGCAAATACATCGAAGCCAAATAAAAGCCGCATCGCACATTTCATTATCTTCGTAATGACACGACCCGTTTTCGCAAAAGAATAGGCTCGACCGCAAAAATGAGCGGATTCATCCATATCGCGTGTCTATATAAGCGTATTCGTCTACGCTAACGCGCTGCGTTGGCAACTTGTCCACGACATCGCCGCGAAACGCAGCAAACGGTGGAAAACCTTCTCGGAAAATACATTTTTACCTAAGCCAAACATTTAACAGCGCCGATTTTACACGTTTTTCTCACTTTAAATTGATTTTTGCCGTGCACAAAAATTATTTATCCACCGATCTATCCAAGTTATCCACTTCATTTTATTTCTTTATTTTGTTTTCAAACCATTGATTTAGCCTTTGCTTTACAAGCATCTTTATTTTTGTATCGGTAGTTATTATTAAGAAATCAAAAAAGTTTTCCACATAGATTGCTGTCTACTGACAGTGTATTGTTTGCAAAAACAGTGAGTTTACGCAATTCTCATTAAATTTATTGTATTTTTGACATGGACATGTGGATAAATGTGGATAAGCGTGTGGATAAACCACATTTTCTACACTTATCCACATGCTTTCCACAAATTTTATTTTGACGATGAAAATACATTTATTTCTTTTTATTCCGCAGTGTTCCACAAAAAAAGAGCCGCGAGGGCTCTTTTTTTAATGCTTAAACGACGATATTATTTGCGTTTCAGTGCTGCACGTGCGGCAACTGTTCAATAATGCGATATACCCATTCACCGGTTTGGTACAGGTGTTCTTCCAACAGGCATTCTTCCGGCGTGTGAACTTTGGTCATGCCGGTCGCAAGTACGGCTGCCGGGAAGCTGTGTTTATTGAAGTTGTTGGCGTCGCTGCCGCCACCGGTCGCGCCGACATTCGGTTCCAAACCCGCTTCTTTCGCCGCGCGTTTGGCGACTTCGATGCAGAGGCTGTTTTCATCGACCAGGTACGGCTGATAAATTTCTTCCACTTCGACTTCCGCTTTGCCGCCCGGGAAATCTTTTTCCACGGACATGAACGCTTCTTTCATCGCGTCCGTCTGCTGTTTCAATTTGGCCAAATCACGGCTGCGCGCTTCGGCTTTGACGCTACATTTATCCGCCACGATGTTCGTCGCGATGCCGCCGTCGATGAAACCGACGTTCGCGGTGGTTTCTTCATCAATACGACCGTACGGCAGACGCGCCAGCGCCGTGCCCATCATGACGATGGCGTTCACGCCGTCTTCCGGCGCCAGGCCCGCGTGCGAGCGTTTGCCGTGCATGGTGACGCGAATCGCGTTTTGACCCGGTGCCTGGTTAATGATTTTACCCGGCGCGCCGGACGAATCCATAACGTAACCGAAATCGATGCCTTGCGTAAGTTTCGTGTCGATATTGCGTGAGCCGCGTAAGCCGCCTTCTTCCGCCACGCAGAAGATGATAACGATCTTGCCGTGCGGCAGAGCGTTTTCTTTCATCAGGCGCAAGCCTTCCAAAATCGCGGCCACACCGGATTTGTCATCGCCGCCCAAAATCGTATCGCCTTTCGAAGTAATCACGCCGTCTTTCAAGACCGGTTCGATCCCCGCGCAGGGTTCGACGCAATCCATATGCGCCGTGAAAGCGACCGTCGGCAAGCCTTCCATCGTCGCACCGAAAGTGGCGATAATATTGCCGGCATTGCCGTTAATTTTGCTGCCCGCATCATCTTCTTTAACATCTTGCGCGCCCAGTTTTTTCAGACGTTTTTTTAGTAAATCGGCGACTTCCCGTTCATCACCTGTCGAGCAAGGGATGCGAATCAATTCGTAAAATTCGTTCAACATGCGTTCTTTATTAACATTCATCGTTTCTTTCCCCTTTCGTCACCGGTGGTTGTCTCACTGTCCCACCAAAATCCTCTGCGAATAGCCGTCGGGCCATATTTGTCCTGGAGTTTGTCGATCGTTTCCTGCGCCTTGCGCTCGCGCGCCGTGCCGTCCGCAAAGAGCGACATCGGCTCCGTTCCCGCCGGCAACAGTCCCGATACGGTCACGCCCAGGAGTCGTATACCTTCTGTGAGTTTAAGTTTATTATACAACGAGAAAACCGCCGCCGACAACGCCTGCGGTAAATCAATCGGATCGGCGAGCGTCACGGAGCGCGTAAGCGTCTTGTACGAACCGTAACGCAATTTCAACGTGACCGTGCGGGCGACCAGTCCTTTTTGACGCAAGCGGCGCGCGACGGTATCACTCGCCCGCAAAAGGTAACGGCGAATATCCGCATCCGCGTGGAGATCCTCCGCGAACGTTTCTTCTTCCCCGATCGATTTGCGCGGCGCGTGCGCGACAATGGGACGATCATCGCGGGCGTGCGCCAATTCCCAAAGCGTTTTGCCCTGCTGGCCGATCTGCCGCACCAATTGATCCGGATCGGCCGCCGCCACATCGGCGATCGTGACATAGCCGAGCGTTTCCAAATCCGCTTCCAACTTCGGACCCACGCCCCAAAGACGACGCACCGGCAACGACGCGATCATTTCCTGCGCCTGTTCATAAGGAATAATGACCAAACCGTGCGGCTTTTCCAAATCGCTCGCAAGCTTCGCTAAAAATTTATTGCCACCGATGCCGACCGACGCCGACAAACCGACCGCATCGTAAATATCACGTTGCACGCTGCGGCCGAGCGCTTTGAGCGTCGGAAACTGCGTCCCCATGCCGGAGATATCCAAAAACGCTTCATCGAGCGACAGCGGCTCGATTTCGGGCGCGTATCGATATAACACTTCATGAATCAACGCGGATACTTCACGATACACATGCATGCGCGGACGCACAAAAATTCCCTGCGGACAGCGTTGGCGCGCAATGCTCCCCGCCAATGCCGAATGCACGCCGTACGCGCGCGCTTCGTAGGAGGCGGTCGCCACCACGCCGCGCCGTTCCGAGGCGCCGACAATTACGGGCAGTCCTCGCCATTGCGGGTGGTCGCGTTGCTCGACGGAAGCGTAAAACGCGTCCATATCCACATGCATGATCCAGCGTCTGCGCATCGTATCTCCTTTCTAAAAAGATTCACCCGCCGCTCGACGGGTGAATCTTTTACTTGCTCATTTTTTCGACGCGACTTTCGGTTTCGCCGCGGGTTTTACCGCGGTTTTTCTCTTTGCTTTTGTCGTCGCGGCAGAACGTTTCGCTGCCGTTTTTCTCGTCGGCTCTTCCTTCACGGCTCGGTTTTCCACGACCGTCGTGACCGTTGCTTGCGAGCTTTCCTCTGCTTTTTTCAGTTGTTTCGCGTCGACTTCACTTTTATTTTTAGACTCTTTGTCTTTGTGCTTTTTTTCTTTCTTGTCTTTTTTATTCTTCTTTTCCTTTTTGTCTTTCTTTTTATCTTTTTTCTTTTTCTTCAACGACCATTCCTGCACGCGATCGCTTTCTTCATCGGGATCGTCGTCCGTTTCATAATTGTTGTCGTCATCATCGTCGTCATAATCATCGTCATCATCGTCTTCTTCCGATTTACGCTTGGCTTCTTCCCATTCCAGCCAATCCGCATCCCCCGTATAGGAAAACGTTCCGTCGCTTTCGTCATCGTCATCTTCCGCGAGCGCTTCATCCGCCAATTCATTATACAGAGTAATAATCTCATCAATCCGATCGCCGAGCTCCCGATAGCGTCTCAGACGCAAGCGAATCTGCTCTTCGGCAAATTCATACACCGCCGGTGCATTGGGGCCGTCCGCCGCCTGATCCATTTCCTGATGCTCACGACGTTGGGCGGAAAGATCTTCGAGCATATCCTGCCCGTCCAAAAGTTCGACACACACTTCGTGCAATAATTCACTTAATGTCAAACGATATGTGTCTACATCTCTGCGCTGTGTCATAGCTTCCTCCTTTGGCCATTGCCTTACTAACGTATTCGTCGCGCGACGGCGGATTCCTTTTTGCACTTCCCGTTTTTCTCTGTGCTATACTTCTACTATACTATAAATATGTAAATATAGTATTTTTTCGACAAGGAGAATGAATATGGACAGCGACCATCCCGGATGGCAAATCGCATTACTGTTAATTTTAATCATTGCGAACGGCGTTTTTTCCGCTACGGAACTCGCCATCGTCAGCGCCAAGAAACCGCGTCTCGCCCAGCGCGCGAGCCAAGGTGACAGCGGCGCGAAAGCGGCTCTTAAAATCGCGCAGGACCCGAATCAATTATTTTCGACCATTCAAATCGGCATCACCGCAATCGGCGTCATCACCGGTATGCTCGGCGCGTCGACTTTATCGGAACCGTTGGCCGCCGCGCTCACGCCGGCTCTGGGACAATACGCGCAAGCCGTCAGCCTCTTTTTGATCATGGCCGTCGTCACGTTTTTGACGCTGTTGATCGGCGAGCTCGTGCCCAAACGAATCGCCATCAACTCTCCGGAAAGCGTAGCCAGTTGGGTCGCGCGCCCGATGAATCTTTTCGCGCGCATCAACCTGCCTTTAGTCTGGTTTCTGACATTTTCCACCTCGGCCGCGTTGAAGCTCCTCGGCATTAAAATCAAAGCGGAGCAACCGGTTACGGAAGAAGAAATTCGTTTTCTGCTTCGCCAGGGCGCCCGTCTCGGCACGTTTGACGCCGACGAACCCGAACTCATTGATCGCGTCTTTCGCTTAAACGATATCCCCGCCGAATACATCATGACGGCGCGACCGCAGCTGGAATGGCTCGATCTAGCCGAAAGTGAAGAAGAACTCGGCGCGCAACTGTTGCGCTCCACGCACACGCGCCTGCCCGTCGGCTACGAATCGCTGGACGATTTTCGCGGCATTGTCCAATTGCGCGATCTCTTGTTATTGCGTCTGCGCCGCCCCGAGATGCGCTGGCACGCGCTCATCGCGCATTGCGTCACGACGCCTCTGTATATTCCCGAAACGCTCACCCTCAATAAAACGCTCGACCTCTTTCGCGCGAAAAATGCGCACGAAGCCATCATTTTAGACGAATACGGTTCGCCGGAAGGCATGGTCACACTGCACGATATTTTGGAAGAAATTTTGGGCGCCATGCCCGGCAGCGTCGCCGAACGTATCGAAGAACGTAACCGCATCGTCAAACGCACGCCGAATTCATGGCTCGTCGACGGACTGTTGCCGATCGAAGAATTTAAAGAATATTTTCAAATCACCGAAGCGCTTCCCAAAGAGGGCGAAGATTTTTACAAAACGCTCGGCGGTTTCGTTATCTATCTCTTCGGGTATCTCCCCAAAGAAACCGAGATCATCTCGTATCGCAACATGCAGTTTGAGGTCATGGATAACGACAACTACCGCGTCGATAAAATCCTCGTCACCAAAAAGGCGCAAGGCCCCGACGGAGAAATTAAAGAAGCCTAGTTGCATAATCCCCCCGCGCGTTTTATAATGACGGTAGATAAAGGCAGTAACCGCCGCTCGTATCTATAGCAAGATTCTTTTCGGTACGGAACGTAATCGACTATCGGTCAGTGATTTCGAATCGTAGGAAGACGCAGCCTTTTCCGAGCGGCGGTTTTTGATTGCAAAAAATCGGTGAAACGAATAAGAAACACCGTTTACGGATAATAATCGCTGCAAGCGGTACACCCTTCCCCTTCACAAATGAAGTAAATAAAAAAGCGACCCGACCGGAGCCTTGCTCCTCGAGTCGCTTTTTTGCATGCCGGCCGCCGCTGCCATTATTTTCTTTTCGCATTCCGATTGACATATTAATCAGACAAATAAATTTATCAGAATATCAGTCAGCTGAATCTCTATCTAATAATTTCTTATATGTAGAATCCATTCCCCATGCTCCCAACGGAGCCGTCACCACAATGGCCATCACCGCTACCGACAAAACAATGTTTCCGCATTCAAGTCCCGCCGCCAGCGGCACCGAACCGACCGCCGCCTGTACGGTAGCCTTCGGAAGATACGCAATCACGCAAAATAATCTTTCTTTCCATGTCAACATCGTTTTTGTCATGCATAGTAAAACGCCACAAGATCTAAAAAGTAGTGCCGTCAGAATCATTAATACGGCCATAATTCCTGCCTCTAATGTATAGCGGATATCTACTGCTGCACCCACTAAAACAAACAGCATTACTTCCGCCGCAAGCCACAGTTTTCCAAATTTTTCAGATAATCGTTTCGATACAAAAACGGTACTTTTCATTTTCAAAACACATGCCATGCTGACAACCGCCAATAAGCCTGATACCGCCACGATACCTTCCAACCAAGTTTCAATAGCAATCAGAAAAAAGGAAAAACCGAGGACGATGATTACTTTCATGCTGTTTCTTACGTAATACTTATGCGCATAAGCGGTTTCAAAAAACAGCCACAACAAATAGCCGACCAATGCTCCTAAAACAGCACCAAGAATGATCGAAATCGGCACCTTGAAAAAGTCTGTAATACCGGCGCTCCCACCTTGCGCCATGCCTAGAAATGTGGTAAATAATACAATTACAAAAATACCGTCACAAGAAATACCGGCCATAATCATCTGTGGGATTGCTTTTTTTGTTCCATATTTATTTTCCATGAAATGTACCATTTGGGGCATGACAACCGCCGGCGAAGCAGCGCCTAAAACGGCAC